>Ga0155706_101_pt1 | contig 72513 bp, 53 predicted proteins | sample RifCSPlowO2_01_FD_107363 | JGI IMG/M metagenome (GOLD analysis project Ga0155706, IMG submission 107363) | Candidatus Liptonbacteria bacterium RIFCSPLOWO2_01_FULL_52_25
TACCGTTCGTCGCGGTCTGCCCGCCGTAGAGCGATATGGTCTGAAGATACCCCGTAGGTTCTCCCGTGTAGGTATAGGTAATCATGAGTTCTGCGGAAACGCCATCCACCGTGTTCGCGCTCGCCTGAACGTTCACCGCGACCGGAACACTCGTCGTAGCCGATGCCCCCACGATTGTGGCGTACTCCGAACTTGGAATAATATAGATGGCTTTCTCGGTCTCTCCAACTGACGTCGCGCCCGCATCCGATGCATACGCCATCTGCGTTGTCGTCGCGTTCGACCCCACTTTTGCCGAAGCGCGGAGCGTGGGAGCCGCCGTGTCTTCGTGACCAGCATAGATAATGCGCCACCACGCGCTTTTCACCGCAACTCCCGCCTCGGGAAAATACACGTTCGCGGTCGCGGTGTAATCTTGGTTCGCGGTCGCGATATCGTCCGTCACCGATCCCACCGGATACCGAACCGTACGCGTCTTTGTCGCCGCCGAAGAAGAGGCGATGTAGGTTACAAATGTTTCGCCGCCCAGCATAAAATTCGCCGTTGCGCCCTGCACCCATACCTCAAGCGAAGATGTTGTATTCTCGCTATACCCCGCGACTCCCGAAAACCAACCATCCCAGAACGCGCTATACCCGCCGGCGAGCGCGGCTTCCGCAATAAACGCGGAACTATCGGTATCGGTCCCTTCAATGTTCACGCTGAAGTTGCTGTCAGTCGCGCCGTTCGCGCCCGACATGTGCCCCATCGTAAACCATTGGGACAAACGCTGAGACGCGCCACCTACTTCCGGAATCTCGACGTTGTAGTTAAAAAGCGGGCAGTTCGTATTTTTTGTACACGTACTCTGGGTTGCCTGCCTCGTCCCCATATCGGTCGAAGTCGCGTCAAGCGGGTAGATAACGGTGTTCGTGTATTCGGTCGAGGTTGCGTTGTATGTGTAGGTGACGGCAAGTTTCGCGTGCGCCCACGCAATGGAATTTACCGCCGTGCCGCGTTTTATGTTGTACCCGACTTGGCCCGAAAGCGTGCCGCCGCCCGTGTATGCGGCAAGCTGGGTTTCTTGGGTAACGTCAGCCAAGAGCCGCACCATGTTCGATTCCGTTTCGTCGTACGCAAGCACCGTGGTATCGGTCGCGACCGAACCCGCAAAGGCATTCGGGGTACAGGGGGCGCTGCACGCGTCAAACGCCAAATTGTAGCCGGTATATGCTCCCACGTTATCGACATACCCTTCGAATTGGGATTCAAACACAAGATATGCGTTTTTAATCGAGACATTCGACTCGGCAAGCCGGAAGTCAAACTGGGAGAATGTCTGATTCGTGTCGGAGTTCTGCCCCGTCGTGCCATTACCCGAGAACGCGCCGGCGAAAAACTCAACGCTATTCGCGCGCGAGGTCGGCGCCGCACTCGTTCGATTCGCGTTCCAAAAGAATATCCCAAGAACGACAAGAAAACCGCATGCCACAACTGCGGCAACGCGTTTTCTTTTGGCTTTCAACTTGGGAATAATTTTAAAAATCACTTTTTTGTATCGCATACTTCACGTTCCACGCTACACGATCAAAACTACTTACTTTCCGTGATTAGCTTCACCACCTGGCTGTCGGACCTCAAGTCCTCCCAAAAGAGAATTTTGAAAACCGGTATCGTCATCGCGTCTTTCGGTCCATGAATCTCGTTGCCAAGTTTAATGAGCGAAATATTCGAATTCGGCTGCTCCGGCTGAAGCTGATTCACTTGCAAGTAATACACGTCGGTGAGGCGTGCCGTGGGCCAAAACGGAATATACGAAAGCTTTCCGAAATAGACCTGGTTATTTTCGAGAAACACCGCGCGCCACGTCGTGCGCGAAGAGATGTAGCACGAACCTGCCCATACGAGCAGGATGAGCGCTACGAGAAAAACTAATTTTCTTTTTTTGGTTGTCAGAAACTTTCGCCAATGCATGCGGTTTCCGGCAGCTACCGCGTGACCAATTTCGTGTTCCGCTTCCAGCTCACGCTCTTCACGGAACGGATTTCGCAGATTGATTTGATGTGCCATAGTTTTGATTTTTGTGATTTTTACTTTCGACTATTGATTGCTCCCTTCGGGAACCGACTCGACCTTTTCAATTATTTCCACTCTTGGTTTTCATTTTTCGACAACGATTTGACAAATTGTTCGTGTGCGTTTAAATTTAATGCATGGGGGTAAAAATAATCAATAAATTTAGGTCTGCAAAGATCCATATTTTCCTGTTTGCGTTGCTGGGTTTAAGCATTTTTCTGATTTTGAACGCTGTTTTTACTGCCGTGGAAGCAACTAATGATAACAAACTGCATTTCAAGGTTGTTGATGCGAACGGCGAGGAGGTCGGTTTTCCCCTAATGCCAAACCTTTTAATGAAGCGGTTTGGTGATGATTGGGTGGCCATCCCCTTTAAGCCCAACCCTGGATTCGCTGATCAAATAGATAGTGCGGGTATATCTGCATTTGCAAGTTCGGAGGCTCCTATTGGTGCCATACTATTCACCAGCAGTGACTGTACGGGAACTGGTTATTGGTCAGTAGAATTTGAGCCTCAATTAACGGTCGTTTCTAATAACGTATTGCAATATGGTGGCGGTTCTACCCAACAGATTACAGTCCTATCATATTCAAGCGATTTCTCGCCTCCGATAGAACCAGAAAATTGTCAATCTAATATCGAATCTATGGCGTATGTCCAAGAACACACAACTTTTGACCTCTCAGCTCTGAATCTCGTTCTACCTTTCAAGGTCGTCCGAGAATAAACTGAAGGGGCCAGAAAAACAATCATTGTTGCCGTCTCTCTAATGGGGCGGCTTTTCTTATTTTCTTACTCCATGCTGGTTTCTATATTTTCTTGAGGAGCATCGACCGTCTCCGTCGCGATTTCAACGTCTTGATCAGATGTATCTGTTCCTGTAATCTCTGGGTCTACGTTCTCCATACTTTCATCGCTTGCCATTTCTTCGGTACTATGACGCGTCATAGTACTTCCTGTGTTGGCTTCTTTCTCTATAGATTCTTCCGTGTCGTTATTCGCCGTTTCCGCTCTCTCATTTCCCATGTCACCGCTCCCGTTACCCTCGTTATTCACATTTTCAATATCGCTACTTCTATTACCCTCCAATAGCGGCATCGGTTGCGGCTCTGGCATCGGCTCGGCAACCGTTACGGCAGGTGCTGACTGCAACCCGACCTGTTCGCCCACCGCATCGCCCACCCCCTCTGGCCGATACGAACCAATGATGAGCCAATCGAATGGGATTAGTACTGTCGCCGGACGCGCGAGTCCCACACCAAACCCGCGGCCATCTTCTTTCCTCGTAACTGCGATCGGAATATCGGTTTGTGATGTGGGTGTCACAAATATTTTTGACGAAGACGTAACAAGCGTATTCGGAATGAACAGTTCTCCTGCGCCGATGCCAATCACAGAACTTCCCGACATCTGATTTTCTCCTTCGGGAACTATTATGTTTCCGCCCGGAAGTATCGTAATGGTTTTCGTAAATAACTCTCCGATTGTGGCAACGCTCGCGACAATCTTGTCAATCATGAGCTGTACGAGCATCCGGCCAGTTTGCGCGGCAAGCGCGACAAACTCCTGAACCGCCCCGGAAATGCTGGTGCGCACGTCGTCAATATTCTCAAACACGTCCCGGCCGTCGAAATAACCGTTTTTCACGAATGCGACAACCGTGCCAGCATCCTCGCCGTCAAAAAATGTCATGGCCTGCCCGACTACCATGCCGGGCCTCGTTGCCTTCATGGCGATACCCGGAACTGAGGACGGCACAAGGTAATCTCCGGGAACGATCGAACCACCCTCGGCGTTCACTCTCACCGGAACACGGCCTGTCAAAGCCACGGGTACGGCGCTCGCGCCCGTGCGCTCGCCACCTCCCATAAGTATAGAGGGCCGAGTCGAAACAATGCCGATGACATGCGGATCGTACGCGCCGGATGTTTTTTTCACGCCCGCTTCAAGGTCGGGGTCGATTGCAACGATATCCCCCAGAGAAATGCTCGCGTCATTCGTGCCGTACATTTCGGCGACGTCAGCGCCGATATTTACCTCCATAACGGTAATTTCCATATCAACAACGTTTGTGGCAGCAGCAGAAGCGCCCGTTTCCTGAGCGCACAATACGTATGTGGTCGCGCTTGTCGTGCCAGGATTATCAACACCCTGTACGCTCATAACCTCAAGTCCCGTCGCAACAGTGGAAAAGTGCCGTTGGATAACCCCTGCTTGCGCACCGGAACAATCTGTTCGATGAACGCTGATCGCAATCGTCTGATCATTCGCGGTATTCGCATCCATAGTCGCATTACCAACCGCCCAGATCTCGTTCGACGCGGAACTCGGCGTAATCGTAACGGTAAGAAGCGAAGTAATCGTGTCACCAACCGGCGTTGAAGCCGCCGAAGTTGCGTTCTTTACCGTCGGCGCTCCGCCCCCTGTTGATGTGGAATACTGATTTCCCTGCGCGTCGAAAAGCAACGCAATCGTGGCGGATGCCGCGCGAAGCTGGGTCGATGAAACAATGGCCGCGCCGATTTGGCCTGAACCAGTCGCGTTCGTAAAGGTGATTCCCGTACTGCTTACAAGAACCGTGAAAATTCCGGTGCCAACCTGAAACCTCCCGGATCCAGTCGCATTCGTGAAGGTAATCCCCGTTGAAGACACGAAGCTTGTCGCAATCAAATTCGCCACCTGAACATTGCCGCTTCCCGTAGCATTCGTAAAAGTGATTGCGGTACTGCTCAAGGTAAGCGCCCGCAAAAGACCGCTCCCGTTCGTAAGTGAAAGCTCAGTTCCCGTCGCGTTCGTGAACGTGAACCCTTGAAAGTTTGAAATTCCGTTCGTCACCTGGAGCGCAACGCCCGAATCGGTAACCGTAAAACGCGTTCCAGTCGCGCCCGTAAAATTAAAATTCTGAACCGTAGTCGATGCCCCGCCAAACGTCCACTCGCCGGAAATACTCTCGTTCTGATTCTTCCGCGTAATGCCGGACGAAGCGTAGTCGATCGAAATATCGGCTTCCTGCGGGCCATCAGCGGTTACCACAAAATCCGTCGCCAAAAAATCCATGCTCGTTGTTGTCGCCACAACCGTCGCGTTCCCCTCCTGCGTGATGATTGAACCGCCGCCGCCCGAGGCCAAGTCGTCCTGACACTCCCACTGCAACGCCGATGAATCCCACTTCAAAAGTTGATCCGCACTGCACCCGCGCACAAGGGTGAGTCCGTTCGACGCGACTTCAAGTCCCGTCACCGAAGACGTGGCGGTCGTGGCCGTCCCCGGCGCGAGCGTGATTGCCGCGGCATCAATAAATCCGGTTCCAAGGGTAAGATTCACGTTTGAGGAGCCGGCCTGCAAAACACCCGTCATATCAACATCCCCGCCCGGAGCAATCGCGAAGTAAACCGAGCCCGATGACGAGGCAACTTCGAAAATATTCGCGGACTGGCTCTGGATCCCCTGAAGTTTGAGCGTCGTCGTACCAACCGACGTCGATTGTATGAACACCTTGGCGAGCGTTGACGTCGCACCGATCCCCACAAAGTTCGTGCTCGTCGCCAAACTCACGAATTCGCCGCTCGTCGTCCAGCTCCCATCCCCGCTTCCTCCCGTCGATGTCGAGTATTTGTTGCCCTGCGCGTCATAAAGAGTGGTGACTGTCGCAGACGCCGTCCGAAGTTCCGTGGAAGACGCGATGCCGAATAATTGAAGCGTTCGCGTGGTTGTCGAGAAAACAAGCGTCGAGGACGCGGCGAACGAACCCGATTCATTATATTGGATGCCGCCCGCGGGACTGCCCGGAACAGTCGACCCTTGCGCGTCCGTCGAGCACTCCCACACATCCGTCGTATTGTTCCATTTGAGAATTTCGTCCGCGGCGCATCCCTTAAGAAGCGTGAGGCCGTCGCTTACGGTTTGAAGTCCCGAGTTCGAAGATGTCGCGCCCGCTGAACCGCTCAACGTAATCGTCAGAGCGTCGGCATCAAGGAAACCCGTCGCAAGCGTGAGATTGATATTCGAGGAACCGGCCTGGAGAACGCCCGCCACGTCGAACGCGCTCCCGACGCTCGCGTTGCCCGTTGTGGTGAGCGTCACAACCTCAAGATTTCCCGTTCCCGTGGCGTTGCCGAACGTGAAATTGCCAAACGACCCCGCGCCGTTCAAGGTAATTCCTCCGAATGTGGGCGTGGATGTGGTTGTAAGATACTGATTAATATTCGCGGACTGTAAAATGCCCCCGATACTCAAGGTGCCCGTTGCCGTGATCCGGTTCGCCGAACTGAAAAAGTAAATACTCCCCGTCGCGTTCGTGTTACCCTGGAGGGTCAACGTATTCGTCCCTGTCGCGTTGATCTGCGGATCCACACCGCCCAAGATTAGCGTTCCGCTCGAGAGAACCGGTATCTGGGTTCCCGACGCGTTTTGCGCGGGAGAAAAACCCCGAAGCGTATTCGCGTTGATGGCGAACCCGGACGACATGATTCTCTGCCGCGGGCTTAGGTTCTCGAACGTTTCGTCGTCTCCTCCGCACGCCACTCCCACGCGCGCCGCCACATCAACATTCAAATACACCCCGTCGTAACTTTCGAAATCAAAATCCAAAAGGTCACCGCCCGCGCCCGTGTCCCCGATACCGACGTTGAAAATTCCGCGCGTTACAACGGCGGTCATAATAGAAGATGTTGTCGCGGGCCATAATCGGGCATCCGGCGCCCCGACTACCGCATCGTCGTACATGGAAAATCTGAAACAGTAGGGCGTACCCGAACCGCCAAGCAAGCTCCCGCCCGAATCAAGGAGCCGCCCCTGGTGATTCAGCACCTTCGGAATGCCCGCCGCGGCGAAAACCAAACGGGGAGTAAGTAGTAAGTAGTAGGTAGTAAGTAGTAAACACGCCAAAACCGCAAAAACAATGGCCACGTTAGTGCGAAAAACCACAAAAAGATTATTATCGGATGTTAAGTTCCGCATGTTCGATGGCCCGTTTTTCGAGCGACCGTTCGATATTCACCGAAAGCACGTAAAAAAGAACAAGGGTGAGCGCAATCGAAACAATAAGTCCAAGGTAGAGCGCGAACTTATAAAAAGCGGTAAGGCGCGATTCCGAAAGGAACCAATTTTGAAGCTCCTGGAGCTTCTCGGACACTATGCCTCGGGGAATTTTCCCGCCATACGGGTCGCGCTCCTTTTTCATATACTCCCGGAGCGCGTCTTCGGTCGTCACCCACACTGGCTTTGAATACACCTGCCGTCCGTAGAGCTTCCCCTTTCGGATGAGCTGACCGACGTAATCCGGAGCATACCCCGAAAGATCCGCTGCTTCCTTGAGCGTAATGTGGCCGTCGGGTACTCGAAATTCTTCGGGGGGCATACCTAGTAGTAATGATGCGAGTGCGTCCTAGGAAAATGTTCCGACGCACACAACCTGACGCTTGACCTTTCCACTAACTGATATTATTTGCATAGAGAATAAGGTAGTTAATCCGCTCGCATCATACTGTCCTGGGCATAAATCCTTGATTTATGTATACATATCGGCACTCGAGATATCGGCAACCGAAAATCTCGACCATCGATATTTTTAATGATACCATATACGAATGGGTGGTTTTCCGTGGGCTGTGGATAGCCGGGGCCCACGCATATCCACAAGTCCCCTTTCCCCCAGCAAATCCACTCTTCCATCTCTTTTTGCCCAATTCCAAGCCATGGCTTGGAATTGGGCAAAATGAAGCTACCTGCTTGCCGCGAAAGCCATATTCTTTCATAATGAATGCAATGCGCGTGATTGAACGACAGAATCTGAGGTGGGTGGATATCCTGAAACCAACGGATGAGGATTTAAAGTTTCTTGAGGGAATGAACTTCCATCCGCTCATCGTCCACGAGGTAAAAACGCCGACCTATCATCCGCTCATCGAGTATTACCAGACATATCTTTTCTGCATTCTCCACTTCCCCTCGTGGGATCCCCAGGCCCGCCAAATTCGGACCATCGAAATTGATTTCTTGGTTACGAAAGAAGCATTCATCACGATTCGCTACCAGGAGTTCAAGGACTTCGAGGATTTCTGGAGCGATGCGAATTCCGGCACAAAGGCAGATTTCGGAAAAACAACCGGGCATCTTCTGCACCAATTGGTAAAAAAGCTTTTCAATAATACCTTCCCCGAACTCGACCGCATCAAAGAAGCGATTGACACGATTGAAGACGAAATATTCGAAAAGTTCGACGAAAACATAGTCGAAAAGATCGCCGCCATCGAACGCCAGATCCTCGGGTTCATGCGGGCAATCAAACCGCAAAAAGCCGTGTGGGACGCGATACCCCAGCACGTTTTGAATTTCTGGGGAGAGCGCCTCAAGCCCTACTTTTCGGATCTTATCGCCGACTATAACCGGACGCTCTCCGCCATCGAAACCCACAAAGAAATCATCGATTCGTTGCACTTCACGTCGAGCTCCCTTCTCGACAACAAGCGGAACTACGTCATTAAGGTGCTCACGATATTCACCGCCATCATTCTGCCGCTCTCGCTCCTCGCATCCATCTACGGCATGAATCTTGCGCACCTCCCGGGCGCCGCGCGCGACGACGCGTTCTGGTGGTTCCTCGGCGGAACCTTCGCGGTAACCGCGGCCATGCTCATCTACTTCCGCATAAAGAAGTGGTTGTGACTTGGTGATGTTTCCTTGCTTTACTTCGTTTTCACTTCTGCCACAATGGTACGTATGAGTAAAAAACTTATATTTTCCCGGGCGGGCCTGCCCCGGCAAATGGGCATGAAGGGAAACTTTATTGTTGAGTAGTTGAATGTTTAAAAAGCGCCCGCGCTACATCCCGTGGGCACAAATTCAGCGAAGAGTCCTGCTCTTCCGGGCGGGGAACTCTCGCGTTTTTAATCGTTCGCCTTGAAAATTTCCGGCCGATCAGGGCCTGCAACCATCAACTCCCCCACGGCTCCCCGGTCTATTGCCCGAGAAAGGCTATGGTCCACCAAGAGATATTTACCGGGAACTTCAACCTTAAACTCGGTCATCATGGCGCCGCCGGGCGGCACAATGGTCGTTTGCACGTTGCGATGGGGCGGAGAAATAATGTCTCCTTCGGGATACAGTTTATCGAAAATGGCGCCGATCACGTGGAAGTTCGATGCGATGTGCGAACCGACGCCAAAGAATATGCGGATTGTTTCGCCGACATTTGCTTTCAGCGCGTGCTCGCCCGTCAGCGCGCCGACTCGGCCGTTGAGGGTAAAATACTCCGGCCGCTCCTGTTGTAATTTTTCCAAACTGAATGCTTGATGGCCTTGTTCGCCAACCTTGCCCGCCGTGTACCATTCGCCCTGCATGACATAGTATTCGCGGTCAACCTTCGCGAGTCCCTCCTTCGGTTCAACAAGGATTAAGCCATACATTCCATTGGCGACATGGGTAGGAATGTGAGGACTTGCGCAATGATACACATACAAACCGGGTCGGGTTGCTTTGAACTGAAATGCGCGCATTTCCCCATCCGCGACTTGCGTCAACACCGCCCCGCCGCCGGGACCGAGAACCGCGTGCAGATCAATAGAATGTTTGCCATGCCCTGCCTGCGCGTGTTCGTCTGACCCTTCTTCGGCGTGGCCGCCACCGTTCGCATATGCGGGAGAAACGACAAACGTATCAACGGCAAACGAATGGGAGGGCGCCGCGGAACGATGACCTTCCTGGCCATGATTCAGGCGGATTTCCACAGTATCCCCTTCTTTCACGCGAATGAACGGCCCGGGCACGGTGCCATTGTACGTCCAGTACTCGTACGTCACTCCGGGCGCCAGCTCCGCGACTTCTTCTCGGGTCTCGAGTTCAACGATCACCTTTTGATTTTCCCTCCGTACGATGGGAGGGGGCAGGTCATCGGCGCGCCCGCTGATGTCGCTCACGCTCACCGGCTTTATCGTTCTTGGCGTCTCGCGTGTCATGATATACACAACTCCGGCTCCGCTCACAAGAATGATGACGCCGACAAAGATCCAGAACTCTTTCGCCCCGCTAGAAATTTTCCTTATCATAAATAATGATCTTGCTATAAAATGTTTAAATATATATGAGCGTTAACCCGTTCGGGCATAACCTCGTTTCTGCCAAGGTTTTGGGGTTTCATAATTATAGTATAATTATATCATGAAAGCTGTGTGGAAGGTTATAGACAGTCGGCTCGGCATCTCCCGTCTTGCCTACCACGTGCCGGAACACGGAAACACTCTGCCGTATGTGCTGGGGGGCATGGCGCTCGGATGCTTCGTGATCCTTGCCGTAACGGGCATCTTCATGGCTCAGTTCTATAACCCGTCCCCCGACAGCGCCCACCAAAGCATTGTGTATATGGTGACGAAAGTGCCGTTCGGCGATTTTCTTCGCAACCTTCATTACTGGACTGCCAACTTCTTTATTCTCGTCCTTCTCTTGCACCTCGCGCGCGTTTTTATTTCCGGAAGCTATAAGAAGCCGCGGGAATTGACGTGGCTGACGGGACTTATGCTCTTCGCCCTTGCGCTCGGATTTTTTTTCACGGGGACGGTATTAAAACAAGATCAGGAAGCCGTGGAGGCGCTGACGCACAATATCGGCATCGGCGAATTGATGGGAGGAATCGGTGTATGGTTCACTCCAGGATTTTCCGTGGGCGTATCAATCGTCGCACGGGTGTTTTTCGCGCACATCACCATTCTCGTGTTTTTCTTTCTCGCCGTTCTCGCGCTTCATCTTTACCTCATCAAATTACACGGCATCTCTCCAAAGCCGACCATCGACGCCGTGAGTCGTTCTACGGCAGGAGAAGGAAAATCGTACTTTACGGTTCATCTCAAAAAACTTCTTGGATATAGTTTGCCGCTTTTTGCGTTCCTCGGTGTCCTTGCCATACTCTTCCCGGCGCCCCTCGGCGCGCCGGGTGTTTTTGGCGTTGAGACCACGAAACCGCCGTGGCCATTTTTGCCGTTCTATGGCATGGAAGATATTTTCGGGTTCCCTGCCATAATCTGGGGACCAGCCATTCTTTTCATACTTCTCGCCCTGGTTCCTTTTATAGACAGGAATCCCTCTCTGTCCCCCCGGCGCAGAAAGCCGATGATGGTTTTTGGAGCCGTCGTGCTCGTCGCGCTCATTGGATTTGGGATCGAGGGATACCTTTACAAAACAGGCATGCCGGAAGAGGGATTTTCGCGACCGCAGCCGCACGGCTCGTTTCTAGAACCCATCTCAAAAATACCTCCTGCCCGCGTTGCGAGCGATTTTCTTGTATCCGCAAGGCGCGGCGAGGAAGGTGTAGCCCGAGCTACTCAGACGAAGCCGCAACACAGCGGGACGAGAAAATCGCCGCAACCCGCATGGGATATGGCCAATTTCCGCACCACATGCGTCGACTCCTCCTCGGAGTACGAAACGTACACCTTCGTCGTCGCTCCTTGGTTGTGTAAAAATTGGCTCATATCGCGAGCGGAGGTATTTTTGAGATGGGTTCCTGTCGTGCCTCGCGCGTACGCGCATGGGATCCCCATGATTACGATTCGCCCCGACAAACTTCTTCCGGGAGGTCAGCTTACGATAAACGCCGATGGCGCATCGGAGACCGGAATATATGCGGTAAGTATTGAAGGTGAATCGGGGACAATCATGCTCGGCTCCGCGACCGTTGCCGAAGGCGGCGATTCGTTCGATGCCAGCTTTACGCTTCCCGAATCAACGCCGCCAGGAAATTATGTGGTCAAGGCCGCGCACGAGAGCGGCAACCACACATTATATTCGCTTCTCAAGCTCTCTGTTGTTTCTCCCAACGCAGGAGCTGAAGAACCGTCTATGGACGCGAAAGCGATGCCGCTTGAAAAAAACACCCTTACCCCCATTGAGCTCACAATCATTGTGGCTACGCTCGCGCTTGCGGTTCTTGGCGGCGCGGTGTTGATGCGCGCAAAACCGTAAAACCCGTCTTATTATAGAGAACCTCCCTACATGAGGGCATGTCTCATAAAACCCTTTTTCTAAAGATTTGACTATATATACCCCTCGGGGAGTATAATGAACGCGTATGCGATATGTAAGCGTATTACTGCTTGTGGGATTTATTGGACTTGCCGTATTCGGTGGTTTCAGCATGCACGCCGGAATGCAAGATCATGGGGGCAGTTGCGTTGCGGCTACCGCGCAGGGAATAGATTGCCCGAAAAACAACAGTCCCCTCTCGTATCTCGCCTTTCATTTCGACGCCCTCAAAGGATTTTCAACCGCCGTATTCGGAAATTTCATGACCACGCTTTTTTTGCTTGCGCTTGCGCTTATGTGCGCATTCCGCCCGCTTTCCGGTCTTCGGGCGCGTTCTTCTTTTGAATACGCGGCGGGGGGGCTTCGTGGGGAACGCTCATCTAGGGCGGGAGAACGTATACGCCATTGGCTCGCGCTTCACGAAAACAGTCCAGGTATCGCATAACGGCGCCGTAAACCGAGAACTTTGTCGAAGTTCTCGTTCGCTTGGCGCCTTTTTTGTCCCCTTCGCAAGGGGTTTTTATCCTGCTTACATTCTTATGAAAACTAAAATCATCGTTCTATCGCTAGCAGTTCTCGTAATCGGTTTGTTCCTCTGGGGAAAATGGGGGTCAACGGACCCGGCGGATTCCGCCGCGCTCGCCACCGGTATTACGTCGGTCGCGGTTACCGATCCCATTCCCCCCTATGACTTCGGTTCTGTCTCGATGCTCAAAGGAAACGTCGAGCATGAATTCGAGATCGTGAATACGACTGATGCGGACCTTGTTGTTGCTAAGGCCGAAACCTCATGCATGTGCACGAGAATGGTGCTTCGGCTTCCCGACGGCACAGAAGTCGGACCGTTCGGCATGGCCGGCCACGGCTTCACTCCTTCGGTGAACGCCACGATACGGCCGGGTGAAAAGATCGTCGTACGCGCCATCTTCGATCCGGCCGCGCACGGCCCGGCAGGCATCGGAATGATCGAGCGCGTGGTAACGCTTGATACGAACAAAGGTCAGATCGCGATGCAATTCCGCGCCCAGGTAACCCCATGAGAACGTTCTTCAAAAATAAACTTGTCTGGCTCGGCGTTGCGGCGATACTCATATTCGGCCTCTCGATCTTCTTCAGTTCTCAATCGAGCGCGCCATTCCTCTGGAAGATCTCGAGTGGCGGCACATGGTTTCTGCCGCTTCTCGTCGTCGCCGCGATCGCTGATAGCGTGAACCCCTGCGCCTTCTCGATACTGATCCTCACGATCGCGTTCCTCATGAACATGGGGAAAATGCGCTCGGGGATCCTAAAGATCGGCGGGGCGTATATTCTGGGAATTTTCGCGGTCTACATCCTGATCGGCCTCGGGATCCTGCAGGCGCTTCACCTCTTTAACACGCCGCACTTCATGGCAAAAGTCGGCGCGACGCTTCTCGTGGCACTCGGCGGGATCAATATCGTGAACCAATTCTTCCCGCGCTTCCCCATAAAGCTCCGCATACCGCACGCGGCCCATAGTAAAATGGCGGCGCTTATGGAACGGGCCTCGGTGCCCACGGCGCTTGCCCTCGGGGGTCTCGTGGGCCTCTGCGAATTTCCCTGCACCGGCGGACCGTACCTCATGGTGATTGGGCTCCTGCACGATAACGCAACATTCGCTTCCGGACTCGGATACCTCGTGCTCTACAACCTTATCTTCGTGCTGCCGCTCGTCGTCATTCTTCTCATCGCAAGCAACGAAACGATTCTCGGGAACGTGCAGGCATGGAAAAGGGCGGAAACAAAAAATATGCGGCTCTGGGGCGGTGTCGCCATGGTCGCTTTGGGGATTATTATTTTGATATTCGCGGTCGCCGGCGTGGCCTGGCTCGCGAATCGAATTCTGCCGTTCAGAATCTGCCCGATCTGCGCGGGGGTTTCCGGCACCTGGGGCTGGATGCTTGGAGCGAAGCTGCTTGGCTATGAAACCGACCTCGCCATCATTGCAATGCTCATGGGCGGGTCGGTCGTCGGCATCGCGTACGGGTTCGAAAAACGGCTGCCGGTTGGCCGTTCGCCGTTCCTGTGGAAAATCCTATTCATCCCGGCTGGGTTTGTTGCGACCTATAGCGTTCTTTCGGGCTGGTGGAGCGTGGCACTGGCCTTCATCCTCTTTCTTGCGCAGATCACCATTCTTTTTCTTATCCAAAAGAAAAGGAGCGGGGGGGTGGATAGCGCAGCCGCCGTTCCCGAACGAAGCGGGCCGCGCCCGATGGGGCGGAAAGATCTCGAAGATAACATGAAAAATTGTTGTTAAGGAGTATGTCTAAAAACCATAAAAATCACATGAACAAAAAAATGCAAGAGTCGGAATCCGAACAAATTGATCCCGAAACAACCTCCGAAACAGAACAAGTTCGCTCGGGGGCAGGCGCACCGGACTATCTTCTCCCGGCCAGCGTTCTTATCTCCGCGCTCATTCTTGCCGGGGCGTGGGTATACACGACCGGGATCAAGGCCACGAACCAGCAAGCGGCAAGCATCGCGGCGAGCGCTGAAAAAACCAAGGGTTCCGAACGGGAAGAAATGGTTGTGCCATCCGGGGGCGTTGTTTTGCCGATTACCTGGAACGACCTCGGCGCGAAACTCGTGAGCTCCGGCGTTATTGACGCCGATAAGTTCAAGGCCATCTATGACCAGCGAGGGGCCTTTACCGACGAATATAGAAATCTACTGCTTGGACAAAACGATGGCAAGCTGAAGATCACCAATGAAAATGCCGGCTACCTGCTTAATTTATTCTGGGCGCTCGGCCTCGCGAACAAGAACGAAATTCTTGAAACCGGCGAGATGACGAATCCCGCCTACGGAGGCGCGCAAAATTTCGCTTCGACGGGAGGATGGACTATCGCCAAGGGCGACCCCATGAGCCACTACAGCATGCACCGATTCTTTACCCTCACGCCGGAGCAACAGGCACGAGTGGACAAAGTGTCGCGCGGCATCTACCGCCCGTGTTGTGGAAATTCGGTCCACTTTCCCGACTGCAATCACGGGATGGCGATGCTGGGGCTCCTTGAGCTTATGGCGTCGCAAGGCGTGAGCGAGCCGGACATGTGGAAAACGGCTCTCGTCGTTAATTCCTATTGGTTCCCGGATACTTACCTCACGATAGCGGCATACATGAAACATAAGGGGGTTGATTGGAATAACGTGGATCCGCGGGAGGTGCTCGGCGTGAATTATTCGAGCGCCCAAGGATACGCGAATGTCGCTTCTCGGGTTATCGAGCCACAGCAACAACGCGGAGGGAACGGGTGCGGAGTTGACGCCGGAACGACCGCCGCGCCGCAACGCCAACCGGGCGGCTGCGGGGTATAATAAAAACAATGCAACACAATCACGAGTCACAATTATATACCTGCCCCATGCACCCGGAGATCGTTTCCGAAAGGCCGGGCATGTGCCCGGAGTGCGGTATGGCGCTTGTGCCATCGCGGACTCGCGCGGAACATCACGCGGACGTACGCGGACATAACCCCGAACAATCGCTTCGCGGCAATCACGGGCACGGCAAACCCGCCTCCGCTGAAGCTTCCGCCGACGCCAAGGCCTTGGCGGACAAGTCGGCGGGCAGGCATGCCGGCCACAGCACGGCGATGTTTTTTCGGAAGTTTTGGGTGAGTTTGGCCATTACGATTCCCGTCGTGCTCTATGCCGACGTGGTGGAAAAGATCTCCGGGTGGTCGCCGCCCGATTTCCCCGGTTCGGAATATCTGGCCTTCGCGCTCGGCTCGATCGTCTTTTTCTACGGCGGCTGGGTGTTCCTTGCGGGAGCGTGGCGAGAAATCCGGGCGCGCCTCCCGGGTATGATGACCTTGATCGGCATCGCGATCTCGGCCGCGTACCTTTGGAGCGTCGCCGTCGAAATATCGAAATATCGAAATATCGATCTGGGGCATACTCTCTTCTGGGAACTCACGACGCTTATCACCATCATGCTCCTTGGCCACTGGCTTGAGATGCGGGCGGTCTCCGGCGCGCAGGGCGCGCTCAAAGAACTGTCGAAACTGCTTCCGGATACCGCGGACGTGATCCGTAACGGCCAACCGGAAACCGTTCCTCTCTTCGAACTTCGGGAAAACGATGTGGTGCTCGTGCGGCCCGGGGCTAAAATTCCCGCCGACGGCGCGATCGCGGACGGCGAATCCGACGTGAGCGAGTCCATGATAACCGGGGAATCCAAGCCAGTTTCAAAAAAAGCTGGCGATGCGGTCATCGCCGGAACGATAAATGGCGATGGAGCGCTCAAGGTCCGCGTTACAAATATCGGCGAAAAAACGTTCCTCGCCGGCGTGATGCGCCTCGTTGCCGAAGCGCAGGCATCCAAGTCGCGCCTGCAAATACTCTCGGACCGGGCGGCTCTCTACCTCACCGCGATCGCCGTAGGGGGCGGGCTCGTCACGCTCGTTGCGTGGCTTGCTTCGGGCGCCGACGTCAGTTTTGCCGTGGCACGGCTTGTGGCAGTACTTGTCATCGCCTGTCCGCATGCCCTAGGACTCGCCGTGCCGTTGGTTGCCTCCATTTCTACAACCAAAGCCGCGCAGAACGGGTTCCTTGTAAAACAACGGCTTGCGCTCGAAGCCGCTCGCACAGTGGACATGGTTCTTTTCGACAAAACGGGAACGCTCACGAAGGGGGAGTTCGGAGTTATAGAAACGTGGGGCGTGAACGGCCATGGAATCAATGAAGTCATCGCCCTGGCCGCGTCCCTGGATGCGCTCTCCGAACATCCCATCGCGCGGGCCGTTGCCGCGAAAGCGCGGGAGTTGAAGCTTTCCCTCAAAGAACCTAAGAAATTTGAGGCGCTGAAAGGAAGGGGGGTAAGAGCTGAATTGGGAATTATGAATCAAGAATTAAGGGTAATTGTCGGAAATCGAAAACTCATGAACGATAACGGCATGGTGATAGAAGGTAGTATTGACGTAAAAGCAAGAGAATTTGAATCGCAAGGAAAAACCGTCATCTGGATTGCAGCTCAACCCACGATTCACGCTTCAAGATTCACGCTTCACGGATTCATTGCGCTCGCCGATATCATCCGGGAGGAATCGCGAGAAGCGATCCGAGCTCTCAAAGAATTAGGGGTCCGGACCGCAATGGTCACGGGCGACTCGGAAGACGTGGCGAAGTGGGTGAGCGGAGAGCTCGGCATTGACGAATACTTTGCGCGCGTTTTGCCCGGCGAAAAATCCGAAAAGGTGAAAAAACTTCAGGGGCGCGGCCTCAAAGTCGCGATGGTCGGCGACGGCATTAACGACGCGCCGGCTCTCACGCAAGCTGACCTCGGCATCGCGATCGGCGCCGGCACGAATGTCGCCATCGAATCGGCGGGAATTATCCTCGTCCGCAACGACCCGCGGGACATCGTAAAAATAATCAGATTGTCCAAAATGACGTACGCGAAAATGATACAGAATCTCTTCTGGGCGACCGGTTACAACGTGGTTGCCCTGCCGCTTGCCGCCGGCGCCCTGGCGTTCCGAGGGATTATTCTCGAGCCGGCGCTCGCGGCCGGGCTCATGTCGGTAAGCACCATTATTGTTGCCGCGAACGCCATGCTGTTGCGCAGACAATCGTTATAATCCCCTCGTTCACCTCCATTCAAAAACAAGGTAAAATCTTATTGAAACAACTTTTATGAAAATCGGCATTGTACTGCAATCCAATAAGCCGGAGCGCATCTGGAACGCTTTCCGCTTCGGAATTACGGCGCTTCAAGCGAACCACGAAACGACGATCTTCCTTATGAGTGAAGGCGCGGAACTTGACACAATTGCCGATACCAAGGACTTCGACATCTCCAAAAAAATTATCGAATATAAAAAGTTGAACGGCGCGCTCTATGCCTGCGGAACCTGCCTCACGGTGCGCGGAAAAGAAAAAAGCGCGGTTTGCCCCGTTTCCACGATGTCCGACCTGCTCGCTATGGTCGAGCACTCGGACAAGGTTCTTGTGTTCTGATACCGTAATCCTGATTGTGCTATACTGAAAGCATGAACACAAAACTTATAAGTTGGGTGCTACGAGTTGCGGTCGCCGGCGAGTTCATCGGCCACGGCGTGTTTGCCATCCAGGGCAAAAAAGACTGGATCGGGTGGTTCGCGCAGTTCGGCGTTACGGACGTTGGAGTTGCGGCGCAGTTTTTACTCGTCATCGGTATCACGGATATTGCGCTCGCGGCGCTCGTTCTCCTGCGGCCCGTGCGCATCGCGCTTCTCTGGATGGCGGTATGGGGATTCTGGACCGCGCTTTTGCGGCCCATCGTGGGCATGCCGATGTGGGACTTCGTTGAACGCTGGGCGAACTGGGGAGCCCCCTTGGCCTTGCTCCTCATGGTCGGTTTGCCGAAATCAGCGAAGGAGTGGTTTAGATAGTTAATTATTCAACCCATATGATGAACTATGGCGGGTGGGGCATGATGGACGGCAGTATGGGGTTCTTCGGGTCGATCACATGGCTCGTGGTCCTCGTTGACCTCGTACTTCTCGGCATCTGGCTCTGGAAAAAAATTTCGAAGTAAACCCCGCTAGAGAACTCGCACGGGGCATTCAACCCCGTGCTCGTAGGGGGAGAAATGCACCCTGCGGCAGAGACCGCAGGGCATTCTCTAACGGGGTAAATAAGAGGGCTTACAATCTAAAAAATCGCCACTCGGCGGTTTTTTAGTTACCTGAAGATACCCCGCCCTAACAGGTGGGGTATCTCAACTGCCGATCCTTGCTCGACCCAGCTTTCATCCCCGTCTTTACCGATGGGGTATTCTCACTCTATATAAAATACGCGGGGATAAAAACCAGAACAAGAAGAATCCGATAAACACCGAATGCGGTGAACGAGTGCCGGCGGATATAGGAGAGAAGAAATTTAATGCTCACGACCGCCATCACGAACGAGGCGATAAAACCGACTGCGAGTATATTGACCTCGGACAGGGAAAACATTCCGGCGCTTTTTATGAGGTCGTACCCCGTCGCGGCGAGCATCGTGGGCACAGCCAAGAGAAATGAAAACTCGACGATTGCCGCGCGCCGAACCCCAAGCAACATTCCGCCCACGATCGTCGCCGCCGCGCGTGAAACGCCGGGAATCATGGCGACGGACTGGAAGAGACCAACAAGAAACGACTGCTTATAGCTCATCGTTGAATCCGCGAGCCCACGAACACGTTCGTCCGCAGGATTTTTATGAAGTTTTTCGAATACGATAAGAAAAAGGCCGCCCAGTGCCAACGCCAAAAGTGCTACGACAGTGTTTCCGATAAGGAACGATTTTATGAGCTTGTAAAATATCGCGCCCAAAATCGCCGTCGGGACAAACGCCACGGCAACACGCTTCACAATCTCCCAATCCAGAAATTTTTTCCAGTACAGCACGACGACCGCAAGGATAGCGCCGCTTTGTATCGCGATCTCGAACGTTTTCACGTACTCCGATTGGGCAAACCCCATAAGGTCGGAGGCGAGGTTGAGGTGCGCCGTCGAAGAGATGGGAAGAAATTCCGTAAATCCCTCGACAATACCCAAAATAAGCGCGGACGCGGCATCAAGCACCATAATTGTAAATCATAAGTACTAAATCCTAAATACTAAACTGACTGCTTCGCAGTCATCCCGAACGCAGTGAGGGAACCCGAGTTCCTTCGCTTCGCTCAGGATGACAAAACCCTAATGTTTCGTCAGTTGAGAAATTAGAAATTTTTGGCGTTAATGTAGCTCCTTGTCTTTGGTCCGAAGTAACCGGCCGCGGGAGCAATGCCCACACTACCCTGGTATTCCGCAAGAGCTTTCCGAGTGAGTGGTCCGAAATAACCCGTCGCACCCACCGCCGCAAGCTGTTCGGCAACAGGTCCCTTGTTCTGTTCAATAAGGAATTCCTGAAGCGCTTTTACGTCAATCCCCCGAGAGCCAAGGTCAAGGTCGCGCGAGAACGTGGTTGACGACCCAACGGGCTTGGCAGCGGGTGGTGAACTGGTCGGTGAGGATGGCGTAACGGTTCCCGAGGACTGCGCCTTGAGTTGTAATGCCTGCAGTTGTGCCAAGAGCGCATTGAGTTGTACCTGGAGCGATTGCGCTGAAATCGTAGCGGGCGACGAAGACGCGGGAGCAGGCGTTGGCGCAGGAGAAAGCGCGGGTGTTGGCGCAAGTGCAGGCGTTGACGAAGGGACTTGGGGGACCGCAACGGGAGTTACGGTGTTCGTTTGCGCCGCAAATCCATCACCCGCGGCATTCACGCCGCGCACCAAAAAGTAATACCGAGTGCCATTCATAAGTCCCGTGACCGTCGTGCTTGCCACGTTTCCCACGCTCACTGATGCACTCGCGTTACCGTCTACCCATGTTACTTTATATCCCGTTACGCCACCTGACCAACCGGATGCCGAGAACCAGTTTACTGTTGCCGTTCCATCGCCCGCAACCGCGCTCGCCGTAGGAGGCGCATTCGGGGGCATGGGAACCGTTCCGTACGCCCGCGGTGAAGGATTGCTCGGTCCCGAAGCGCTCAAGGCCGTCACCTGATATCCATAGGTTGCTCCGAGCGAGAGACCGGAGTCGCTATACGATGTCCCCGTTGAACCGGTATCGGGGACAAGAACGCTAAATCCGCCGCCTACTTCCCGCTCAATCTTATAACCCGTCACCATAGCTCCGCTTGCGGGAGCAGTCCACGTAAGCGTCATACCACCCGCTATGCCGACGGCCTTAAGGGCCGTCGGAGTGCTCGGCACTCCCGTGACCGCGGCCGCCCCAAGTGTTGTCACATAGGACGTAGCGCGATCCGAAAAGGGACTTGTACCGGAAGCATTGACCGCGGCAACGCGATAGTTATAGGTCGTTCCCGGCGTGAGGCCGGTGTCGCTGTAGGAAAGCGGGCCATGCCCCGGCTGAATAGTGGTAAAACCCCCACCCACCGGCGTTTCGCGGTCAATTTGATAGCTGCTCGCTCCCGCAACCGAAGTCCAGACCAGATTCACTTGGGTTGTGCTCACCGCGGTGACCGTCAAGCTGTCGGGAGCATAGGTCGGAGCATCGGCAAAAACAGGAGACGCAACCGCAACCACAAAAAAAGCCACGGTAACAGACAAAAAAAGAATTATCCATCTCGATTCCTTCATTATTCTTATTGTACCATTCATTATTCCACCAAAGAACGTTTGGTATTCCTTCGTTCGAGCATCCAAAGCGCCACCCCGGCACCGACGAGGTCATTCGTGAGGTCGGTCAAGGTGTCGTAGTGCACCTGCCCCGGCGCGTTGAGCAAACCGTACTGCCGCAACACGACGACGTCCATAAAGAGTTCGAATATCTCCCATCCGATGCCCACGACCGCCACAACGCCAAGGCCGGCGGCGACCACAAGCCATTTCTTTTCCGCCAAAAACGAATGTGACCAGAGAGACGCGACATGCCAAAAAAACAATGCCACCCACGCTCCGCCCATCATATGCATCGGAATATCGAGCCACGGAACCGTATAATACCAGTCAAACTGAAGCCCCACGACATGAAAGATCGCGACGAGAACAAAGGAAATAATAAGTAGTAAGCGCATCTTAAAATAATAGCATAAAAAATCGGCCTGTTCGCAATCTCAACTTCGTGAGGCCATTCTACTTTGTGCCGCGCAATGTGATCTTCGTTGGCGTGGACGAACTCCGCGGTGAGCTCATGAACCTCTTCGGTGAAACCGGCGGACAGAGCGCCATGATGCACCTCCGCCTTGCCATCGCGGAAGTCCGGCACAAGGACGGCTATTTCCCAACGATGCGGAACTACATGCCGCGCGAACAACGGGAGATTATCGAACTCGTGCTCGCGACCTCGCGCGTGCGTCAGATCGCGGTTGCCGAACTCAAACACGGCAATGCGACGCTCGCGCTTGCCTATAACGATTACATCAACTCCATGCTCTCGTCCCGGCATGAGCATAAATCCCACGCGCACGACTATGTGGGGCGGTTCCCGGGAGAATCGCGCGGGAGCGGCACGCCGCCGCTCCAATGGCTCGCGGACCTCATCGAGGTGCTCAAGGCGCACCTCATCCCGATTCCCGAACACCTCACGCCTGCAACTGCTTGAGTTGTTCGGTTACCTTTTTACCAAGCCCTCGCTCTTCCCGCGAGGGCATTTTTTCCCGCACCAAAACAGAAGCTACATTGTTAACAAATATGCGATCGCATATTTGTTAACAAAAAAGGCCAGCAAATTTAAAGATTAAAAGATTATTTGAGGCGGCGCAAGGCGTGCTCGCCGAGCACCTCGTGGTCTTTCACGCGCAAACTGCCGCTGATGCGGGCTACGTTTCAGAAAAACTGGCGAGGGAATTCCACGTCGAGCACAAACGATTCCTCACGATAAAGAATTGGTACATCCCCCGCCGCGCCGCGAAAAAGAGCAACACGAACGCGCCAATACCCGCAATCAGCTGTTCAAAAATAGAAAACCCGAACCCAACTCCCGTGAAGTAGAACGCGAGCGCTGAAAGGATGAGAACGGGTACCACCATTACTTCAGTAGCTGACTCACTTTCGCCCGCGTTGCCGGCCCCACAAAGCCATTGCCCGAACTCAAGCCATTTGGGGTAAGTATCTCCGAAGCATACTTCTCCTGAAAGCGGATGACTGCCTGTTTCGTGAGATTCCCGAAGTAACTCGTTACGAGTCCATCGGGATAAACGCCTTCTTTGAGTAAGAGTTCCTGAAGCGCTGTGACGTCATCGCCACTCGATCCCGCGCTCAAGTTCCGGAGGATCGCGGCTTTCGTGGCCTGGCCGGGGGGTAGTGCCGGAGCGGGGGTCGGGGCAATGCTTCCTCCCGTAGCGCCAAGCAACACATTTACTTTCGCACGCGTGGAAGGTCCCACGGTACCTGTGCCGGCCGTGAGCCCGTTTGGGGTGAGAATTTCCGAAGCATACTTCTCCTGAAAGCGGATGACTGCCTGTTTCGTGAGATTTCCGAAGTACCCGGTCACAAGTCCGTCGGGATAAACGCCTTCTTTAAGGAGAAGCTCTTGGAGCGCTTTCACGTCGTCCCCGGTTGAACCCGTCTGCAAGGTCCGCAGGATCGCGGCTTTCGTGGCCTGGCCAGGGGGAAGACCGCCCGCGAAGACGCCCGAGGCCGTCACCGAAACCTGTGTTGTGTTCGCCGATTCGTTGCCGGCAGGGTCCACCGAACGAACGGTGTAGTAGTATTTTGTGCCGCTCATGACGGTGGTGTCCGAAACGCTCGTCCCCTGAATATTATTCGCAACGAGTTTCCCAAACTCGCCGGCAGTCGTCGAACGGTAGATCTTGATGTGGCTGAAATCGGTCGTGGGATTCATCCATGAAAGAACGGTCTCTCCCGGCACTCCCTTCTTCACCGATACGTTGGCCGGGGCCAAGGGCGGCGTAATGTCGGCGGCGGAGACCAGCGCAAACCTTGTCAAGTGTTTGACGCGCACGATCACCACATTCTTCTCTTTGTCGATCGTGTAGTTATCCACCTTCACCCACGTGCCGGTTGTCTCGTCGTAGTAACTCGGCACGAACGTATCTTCGGTCGCTCCCTGCTTCGCGAGGTCCGCTTCGTTGTAGGGAATCGTGATCTCGATGTCCTTTCGTAATGTGGTCACGGCAGTGCCACCGTCGCTCGTAATGTTCACATCGTAGACCGTACTCACCACTTTCGCGGCCGCCTGGGAGGGAGCTTCAATGGTCGGCCTTACTTCAACATTCACCGTGCCTCCACTTGCCACCGCACCCTCGGGAACGGTAACCTTTGCACCATCCTGGGCTTGGGCGATGATTTGCTCTGTGGCGGATTGGCTCACCTCAACCGGCGGGGCGAGGGGTTTCCCGATCTTCATGATGGTGATCTCAACCGACGCAACAGGGCCGTCAACGTCCACCGTGAGCTCCGATGACTTGTACGAAAAACCGCCGAATTCTTTTCCGGAACCGATATGCCACCGACCCTTCGTTGCGGGAAAACTGAATGTGCCATCGACAACTGATCGCGCCTGAACCGTATCACCCTTCTCGGACCACGCCCATACGAAGGCGTCGATCGGTGCGCCATCCTCCAGACGCACGATGCCCTTAAGGGTCACAGCCGGCACAACGTCATGCTTGCGGAATACGAGCGTCACGTCTTTTGACTGTCCTGCCGCAAGCATAAGTGATGCTTCGGGAGGATTGAAAAACCCAAGTTCCGGCGGCAGGAAAGCGCGGATAAAGTAGGTACCGGTCTTGAGCGAAAAGCTTGCCGTACCGCTCCCATCGCTCTTGCGGAATACGGGCGGCGGAAGGTCTGCTCCCGGTAACGGCGCCTGTCCTGCCCCCACCACATCCACCACGACTCCGGCGTTCACGAGCACCTCATTGTTCTGGTTTACGACATGCACGGTAACTTTCGCATCCAGAACGGGGATTGTGAAGTTCACGAATCGCGTTTCGGATGACGCATCATTCGTAAAGGTTACGGAAGAGAATGTGCTGGGTGCGGACCATGTAGCGACGAGCGGATTCCGCGGCCGGATACCAACCTGCCACGCACCGCCCGAGACACGCACGGTAAACGTACCATTGCCGTCCGTGAATGCGTTCACCCACTGATTCGTCACCGATGAATACGCGCCGACTTCGGCATCCGTGATCGGCTGGCCATTCGAAAATACGGCGATACCGGAAATGGTCTTTGCCGGCGCGCTGAACTGCAAGGTAACCGTTTTTACCTCGCCGCTCTCCACGCTCACCTTCTGTGGAGCGGGCCGCGCCACATCGGTGCGCGTCGACGGCGGGGACAGTTCTACCCAGTAGGTCCCGGCCGGGACGCTCATACCGAATGCACCCTGCGCGTCCGTAATGGCGCTGAAGTTCAACCCAAAGCCGTCGCTATATACGTGGACATACACTCCCGACACCAGTTTTCCGGAAGCATCGATAACGGTTCCCTGAAGGAATGAGCCCGTAACCGCGGTGGAGGTGGCGCCAGTTGACGGCGCAGGAGTAATTTCGACATAAACGGTGTCTCGGCTGGATCCGTAACTGTTCGAACATGCAAGCGTGTATGTTTTAGTGCCAAGCACCGTTACCCCGGTAAAGTACTGGCTGCCGGAAGGAATGTTCTTCTCGCCTCCCCACGTGCCGCTCGCCGTGCACGTCGCGGCGCCGGACGCGTTCCACGAGAGCGTGTAGGAAGCCGCTGCTGCGCGATATGCCGTGCCATCCGAACCGTCAACTTTTATGTCGACGTAAGGGACGGTCAAGGTGCTCGTTGGGTACGCAGTGCCGCTTGTCGTACCAAGCGTGATCGGGCCGAGTATAATTCCTGCCGAGCACAAATTCGTGCTACATGCGGAGACCTGATAGTAGTACGTACCCGCGGGCGGCGTGTCGGAGGCAGAAGTAACGTTCGTGGAAATGTTGCCGAGCGTGACCCAGCTCCCGCCCTGCAACTGCCGGGACACCGTAAACCAATTCTCGTTCGTGGAATTATCCTGCCACGTCACGTTCACCGTCGCGCCGCCATTCGAAAGATTATAGTTGAAATTTGATGGTGCGGATGGCGCGGTGGAGGTCGAGGAGGGTGAGGGTGAGGGTGAGGGTGAGGGTGAGGGTGACGAAGTTGTACTTGAGGCAGCAGTACTCGTCGTTGTTCCGTCGCTCGAAGAACCCACCGTTATTGTTCGGCTTACGGCAGGGACGGTGCATGGGTTGATAGTGCCATATTGGTTGGCATAATTATAACAAGCCTTGAGAATATATGTTCCCGGAGTCAAACCCCCAATGCCGGAAGTGATTGTTCGCGGTGAACTGCCATTCATAGAGTCCATTCCGATTGAACTACTGTCGGGATACTGGAGTTGTACGCCGACTGAACTCGAGGAAACGCCCGTGGGGCATGTCCATGTCATCGTATAGATAAGATACTCGCTCACCGTATACGCTGTTTTTCCATTTTGCAAAGTAAGATCATGGATCGTGCAAGAAGTAGTTGCGTCGGAAGTAGTGCCGCTTACTGCAGTGCTTGCGATATTCGAATCAGAAGAGCACCCTGCTGAATTACATGCCTGCACTTTAAAGTCGTAGGTGCCGGAGCCGTTCCATACCACCGCCACTTGCACGGTAAGCGTGGTTTGTGTGGAACTCACAATTTGACTGATATCGCGAGTATCGTACGTGGATGGCCATGCAAATCCCTGGAGGCGCTGATACACGCGAAACGACGTGATATTTGAAGTGGTACCGCCCCACGTTAAGTTGAGTGTGCTGTTGCTGGCGGCATTGTTGGCAATAACAACGCTTACATTCGCAGGGGTCGGTGGCACACTTGTCGAAGCAGTTATCGTAAAAGGCAGCGAAGCTGTTACCCCTCCGGAACAACCGGCAGTAAAACACGTACGGAGCGTATAGTTGCCGGGCGAAAGATTCGACGTGCCGAAACCCATGGTATTTTGGCTGATCGAACCGGAAGCGGAATTGTAGACCGTAATACTGCTGTCGGGCTTCACCATGCTCACCTCAATGAACGAAGTCGTGCCGCCGGGACTGCACACATAGGTATAAGTCACCGTTTCTCCCACGACGTATGAGGTCTTGTTGTTCTGAAACGTGAGCGTGAGGCCGGAGCACGACACCGTGCCGCTTTGGGTAGTGGCAAACACCGCAGTGCTCGTGGGTGAAACATTGCCCACGGCATCATATGCCTGCACGTAGTAGTTGTATGAAGTATTGGAAGATAGTCCCGTGTCCGAGAAAGAAAGACCCGTCTGGATGTACCAAAGAGTTCCGCCCCGATAGATCTTGTATCCGGTAACTCCCACGTTATCGGTCGAGGCAGACCAAGAAAGATTGATCTGTGAGGGGGAGGTTGGGGTTGCCAAAAGTCCGGTAGGCACAGATGGCGCTTGTGTGTCGCCCGCGCTACTCACCGTCAGAGTGACCGTGTTCGAAACAGAGCACACATTAGAGGAATTACAGACGACTATATAGAAATTGTAGGTGCCTGCGGAAAGATTCGTATTGGTATAGGTGGTGTTCGCATAGTTGTCAAAGATAGTGGTTAAACTCCCGCCACTTGGGTAACGGAATCCCCGATAAAAACCGCTTGAGCCCGCGACAGAATTCCATGAAAGCTCCACACTATTGTTCTGGGCAAGATTTCCGATAAGCGTGGGCATGGTAAACGGAATCGTTCCCGAAACAATATTCGAATCCGCGGAGCAGCCGGAAGAGTTGCAAGCATTTACGTGATACTCATAGGTACCCGCGGCGAGAGTTCCGTCGTTGATAGAAGTAGACGTTAAACCACTTACGACCGTCGTCCAGCTGCCACCGCTGACCCTGTGATAAAGGGTGTATGATGTCGCACCGCTCACCGCGTTCCACGAAAGAGTATTCGCGTTCGCGTTAGGAGACGCGGGGGGAGCAGCAATGCTGATAACGGGGGTTGCCGGCACAGAACTGCCACTGCCGATGGTTCCCGTTACCGTATTGGAATTAGGTGAACAACCATAGGCATTGCACGCCTGAATGTAGTAGTCATAAGTGCCGTTCGCAAGAAGTTGATCCATGTAAAAGTTCCATATCCGCGACGGTTCACGAAGTTCCCAACTTCCGCCATTGAGCCGACGGTACAGCTTAAAAAAACTCGCATCGGCTATGCCGTTCCAGTAGAGCGTATGCGAGGTCGAGTTCGGCGATACGGCATTGATCGTCACCGTAGGCGCAGTGGTGGGCGCGGTGGTGGGAGAAAAAGGCGCAACCGGAATCGTCAAGTCCCCTGCGTTCACCGGCGCGCTGTATGCCACATCAAGCATATTTGAAAACACGGCGTTGGTCCCTTCCGCCCAGAAACGGTAATACCAGCCAATTTGAGGATTTCCCAGGGCCCACTGCGCATTATTCGTGGACACCTGGAGAAATGTCTTCGAAGAAGAACAATCCGACGGCAATGGGGACGAAGCATAACAGAAATATATCGTCACGTTCCCGTAATTCAAATTGGTATTCGTATGGGTTCCGCCCCAGATCTCCGAACTCCATCCGTGATACGCGTATGCCGAGGACACTGATAAAAGATTCTGGAGCGACGACAATAAGCCCTTCAGAGAATCAAGGTACGAGGAAAGCAGGGCTAACTGCTGTCCTTCGCTCTGCAATTCGGTTGCCGCAACGGCACGCGCAGGGGTCGCCGCGATGAAGAACCCGAACACAAGAACCACTACCACGAAAACAGCCCAATTAATTTTTTTCATGGTATTAAAAAATTGGTATATACGTTTTATAATACCATATCCCCATTCTCGTCTGCGGTGTCCTGTTTGAAAATATCCGAACGGAACTCTCCGGGCCCCGCCTGCGTTGCCCGGCCTTCGTAGCCGAAGCGGCTGCTTCGGCGGAGTAGGCAAACTTCGGCGGGCAGGTCGACGGGCGGAATTCTATCCCTACGGGAGATCTCCCGTAGGGATGACCCCCCAACCCCCTCCTGCCGAGCCGTTCCTCGCTCCGGGGAGTGGGCGGGCTATAACATCATCAAACTCCCACATCCCCCCCTAGGAAAGATGCTTGGAAACAAGTTTCGTCATTTCGAACATATCAACTACCGCCTTACCGCCAAATACCGCCTTGAGCTTTGCGTCTGCAACGATATTGCGCTTGCTCTTGGGATCCTGAAGATTGTTGCTTTTGATGTATACCCAAAGCTTTTTAACAACTTCTGACCGGGGCATTGGTCCATTACCCACCACAGCGGCCAATTCGGAGCTCACGTTCAACGGCTTCATAAACGCGCTATTAGGTTTTGCCATGTATTTTTTAAATTATTTTATGAGAACCCACACATGGGTTCTGCCGACTTTTATTAATAGTAACCCCCGACCGCCCGGAAGGTCAACCCCCGCCCATCGTAGCTTAAAAAGCTACGATGTTGATTTGTTCGTATATTCGACGATCTTCCGAAATTCTTGGCATAGGGGGTATTCTTTGTTGATACGATAATATTTTTCTTTTCCACGCCGAACCGACATGAACACGCCCGCCCGGGAGAGCAAGCGAAGTTCGCGCGATATATGCGTGCCATTGAATGAAAGTGTGCGTGCGAGGTCGCGCACGAAATACTCGGCGCGGGGATTCGCGAAGTAATGACGAAGTAACGCGATATGCAATTTTGAACGAAAGTTAATCGGCATGCTTGCTGAACGGTCAGATGATTCTTCCCGTCCCATCATCATATACCATCGTAGCTTAAAAAGCTACAAAGCGTTGTAGCTCATAAAAACGGTTACCGAAACCTCGCGAGTAGATCATAATTTCGGTTACCCAAATCAGTTGAATATTGTAGATACTGGGAAAACGACCGAGGCAGAGATAAGAATGACGGGACTGGGCTAGCGGCGGCGGCGATGTCGCGAGCGACGGTCGATATGAGACGCATAAAGCAATGCCTAATGATTTCGATTTTCGGTAACCGTTTATTATGAGCTACTACGAAAGGGAAGAGATGATGAAGTTTTGAGCTGAATCTTTTGATGTATGCGACGTTTGTAGCTTTTAAAGCTACGATGGACGATAAGAGCTGGCGCGTTGAACTACTGATGTTCGCAAAATTGACCAACGGGTTTATGCCCGTAAAATAAGGCGATTTTTGTAAGTTTATTATGCGAACATCAGTAATACACTATAAAGCTGTAGTAGAGAAGGTATAAACCGACGAGGAACACCACCGCTTCCCCGAGGATAAATGCGCGGTGCGTTTTCTTTTTGGCGATCATGCTCTTCACGCTATTTGGGAAAAATATCCGACCAAGGCCTTTTAGGAGCACCATCCAGCTCAAAATCGTGATAACGAGACGCCAATCCCACACCCACACGGAGTGGCTCACGACCAGGAGAACTCCCCCGATGAGGATAAGGAACCCGCTTGCGTAGACGGACGAAGGCCTCTCTGCCGCCTCTTCTTCCATGGTCAGCGACTCCTTATACCGAACCATCACGGCCAACGCGCTTATCGCGCTCACAAGGCCCAATACTTTGGCGAGAAAAATAGATGTTTCCATGGGTTAAATATACCATGATGGGCAAACTTCTTCCTTCTTCCGCCCCCCCTCCTTCTTCCCTGCTCTAAAAAAACCAATCGCCTCACCCCCTCATCGTAGCTTTTTAAGCTACGATGAGGGGGTGAGAAAAACTACGATTCATTTTTTCAATGCGTAAACCCCAAACGGTCTCAGGGACTACTACCCAGACCTTCAGAAATCCGACCTCTTGGCTACTATCCGCTATGAAGTTTTTAAAGTTGATGGAACGCCTGCTGTGGGTATCAACGAATACGCACAGTAAAAACGCGAGAGCTGCAACCGCAGCTCTTTTAATTTTATGGGTTGATATTACTGACTTGGGGTGGAGAGTGATATTGCCCAGATTCGAACCTATCCTCAACTCGCAATTATCGCATCAAATCAAGACAAAACTGCCGTTGATAGGCAGTTAGTGTCCAATCTGCGGAAGCGGGAGGATTCTTCCCGTTTGGTTCAAATTTCAATTTGATGACCAAACGCAATCCCGCAAAGCGGGAGAACTCATGCCGCATTTTCCCGCCCAAAGCGGAAGGTGGAGGATTCGAACCTCCGAGAGGATTCCTCCTCTACCGCATTTCAAGTGCGGCGCATTCGTCCACTCTGCCAACCTTCCGCTTTGGGCGGGACTGCTGTTTTCTAAACTCATTTTATTCGTTAAGAAAACAGGGAGCAAGAGCGCCGCCTTCAACCACTCAGCCACGCTTCCGCTCTGTTCACAAGCATTTTCTCCCTTCGGGAGATCCCCCGTAGGGGGACAAGTGCGGCACGTTAGACCACTCTGCCACCCCTCCGCTGTGCTCAGGATTACGATTTCTTGACGAACCGAAGGTTCGTAGAAATCGGGAACAGGTGCGGTGCTTTCACTGTCCGCCTCCGGCAGGAACCACTCCCGCTCAAGTCCTTGAGCGAGGCTCGCCCCGCAGGGGCGGCAACACGCCTCCGTTTTGAGATTCTACTATGTTTTTGGGGTGATGTGAAGCGGGATTCTTCGCTTACGCTTGGGATGGCTCGCATGGATCCTTCACTGCGTTCAGGATGACATAACAGGGGTTGATGATGCTTGCGCGGACTGCGACGGAATATTGGATGCCATCGGCAGTGAAAAACTAAATGTCGAGCCCTTGCCTTCTTCTGACTCGACCCAGATTTTCCCATCCATTTTTTCGACGATTTGCTTTACGATAAAAAGCCCGAGGCCCGTACCCGTAATCTCGCGGGTTTTGTCGCTCTGCACGCGGTAGAACTTCTCGAACAACTTTTTCTGCGCCTCGGGGGGCATACCGATGCCAGTGTCCTTGATGTGCGTAATAATAGTATTGTCTTTCACTTCGTGCGAGAGCGTAACTGACCCTCCCGACCCGGATGGCTTGGCGCCGCCTTTCACGTCTTGGGTACCCATATACTTAATGGCGTTCCCCACAAGATTTACGACAACTTCTTTGAGACGCACCGCGTCGGCAAGCGCCTTCGGGATCGTGGTGGGCTCATAAACGACCTTAATGGCCTTCTCGTCGGCTAATGGCTTCAACTCGTCAAGCACGGACTTGATGGGCTCCACAATATCGATGGCCGCGACTTGGATCGTAAGCCGTCCGGCCTCGGACCGCGCGACTTGCAAAAGGTCGTTTACCAGTTGAATGAGACGCTGGTTCGCATTTACGACTTTCTGAATAAATTCTTTCGCGGTCTCGTCGATCTTCCCCACTTCTCCGTCCATGATCATCGAGAGATACCCTTTGATCGCGGCAACCGGCGTGCGGAGCTCATGCGCCGCGATGAACACGAATTCGTCTTTCAATTGCTGGAGTTGTTTGAGGCCCGCCATCATTTTATTGAACGCCATCCCCAGGTCTTCCAGTTCGTCCTTCGTGTGGATCTCGACGGGGTTGTCAAAAATGCCCGTCGCGATGCGCTCCGCCCCGATCTGCAAAACGCTGATCGGCTTCGCGATTCGGTTCGCAAGGAACACGCTTAAGATCACGGTGAGTGCGAGCACGGCAACGAAAAAGAGAAGAAATTGGTTCCGCAGAATTCCGACTGCTTGATTCGCGTCCGCAGTCGGCCACTCGACGACGAGAAGCCACGGATCATTCGGCCGCACCTTGAGAGGCGTGGCCATCGCAACCACTTCCTCCCCCCAAAAACTCGTATACGTGCCCTGGTTTGAACCAACGATCATGCCGCCATTCGCAAGAAACCCCGAGACGAGCGGCGCACTACCAAGGTTCGCCTCGGGCGAGGCCTTCTTCGGATCGGAGTGAAAAAGAAGGTCGCCGTTCGCGCCCACGAGATAGAGGTATCCCGCCTTGCCGAGTGTAGTCCCCTCGAAAGACCCCCTGAGTCCCGAGAGGTTCAGTTGGCCGGCGAGAACGCCTACGACGCTACCTTCCTCGTTTTTCACCGGCGCCGCAACTTCCACGACGGGACCCGAGAGCGTCTGGTTGACTTCGCCGATATGATAACCCTCCCCTGATTTTGCGGCGAGGAACTGCGGGAGTTCCGAAAAATCGTGGAAGAGACCCTCCTCCTCGTAATGCGTGGGATAATTCGCCTCGTACGCAATTTCAAGGCCCGTCTGCGCGTCGATAAAGTACAGTTCGTCAAAGGCCTTATTGGCGGCCAGGGCGTTTTGCAAGAGATCTTTAAGCTGGCTCCGTAAGATGCCGAACACAATGCGCTTTCCGTTCCGCAACATCAGCACGCGCGACTGGTCCACGAAGTCCTCGAACGGCTGTAGATACCGAACAATGCTTTGGTTCGTATTGTCCATCGCGATACTGAGGTTCAGCTGATCGATGCTCTCGGAAACATATTTTTTCACCTCGATTGCTTTTCCGTTTAAAAGGTTCGTCTGCACTTTCACGACGTCGTCGCTGTGCGAGCGATTGACCAGGTACACGGCAAACACTCCCGAGATTATGAAGGGGACGAGCGCCACGAGGGCCACGCCAAAAAATATCTTGTTCCGCAACCGCTCGCCGAGCGTAAAAAATGAGAGATTCATAATAGATAAAATCCCGAATCATAAGCACCAAGTTCCAAATAATTTCCAATTACCGAATTCCGAAACGTTTGGAATTTGAGATTTGTCATTTGAGGTTTATTTGTCATTTGTGGTTTGGTATTTGGAATTTCATTCAACGCCCATTCCCCGCAAAAAATCGCGGCTTATGTAGGCGCGGCTGAACGGCTTCGACCGTCCTCCGCCCATGATGTCTTGTGAAAATATTTTGTCCTCCGCATCGTACTCGTCGGGAAGACCCAGCGTATGCCCGAACTCATGGTAAAAAATGCTCGAGCCATAAAGCTGGAGTTTTTCTTCCGCAAGATACTCCCGGCGGTTCACGAGGAAGAAAGCGTCAATCGCCTCGATTTCCACGATGTAGACCGTTTCCCTTGGTACGCCGATCTCTTCCGCAATCTCTTCGGGCGTCTCGAGCGGACTTTCATAAATAATGCCGCCTGCCGCCCCCACTCCTTCATAGACAATCCCCATCACGCGGTATTCCGCGGGATCGTCTGTAGCGAATTCGGGGCGGTAGAGGTCCCCGCCATCCTCGAACACGCGGCGGCCGATCTCTTCCGCAACATTTACCAAAGCGCGGGGATTTCCTGCCGCAGTCACTTCCGTATCGTAAAAAATGTCGTCCTTTTCGAGTACAACCGGCTCTTGGAATATCGAGTACGTGAGTTCCGATGTTCCTTTGAGCTGAAGCGCGTGGAACTTCACCGCGTCGTCGAGCGCCGCTTGAAGCTGATTTTTCCAATTCGACTCAAGGTGGCCAGTTTTATTCCGCGGAACGGCATAGAATGCGAGAATTTTCATTTTCGCGATGCTCTGCTCGGGATTTTTATAGACATGGGACTTGCGCTCCGCGGCGCGCGGAAATGCCGGGCCAGTTCGGTCCGGCATTTTGTAGCGCGCGAAATAATACACTCCTCCTGCCGCAAGAACTGCGATGGCTACGACTCCTACGAGAACATATTTCTTAATCTTCACTATTATATTCTACCAAAACTCACACCTCTCGGGTTCATCCCCCGAAGAGATCCTTCGCCTCCAGCTCCCGCCTACGTTATCAACTACGACGGGCAGGCAGGATGACGGTTGTGCCGTCACTTAAGTAGCTGGTTGAGTTTGGCGCGTGTTGATGGTCCTACCGTACCCGTACCTGCCGTGAGTCCATTCGGAGTAAGAATTTCACTCGCGTACTTCTCCTGGAGGCGGATCACCGCTTGTTTCGTAAGATTCCCGAAGTAACCGGTCACGAGTCCATCGGGATACACGCCTTCCTTGAGTAAGAGTTCCTGGAGCGCTTTTACATCGTCTCCGCTTGAACCAACTTGAAGTGTTTTGAGAATCGCCGCTTTCGTTGCCTGGCCAGGAGGCATGGCGGGAGCAGAATTTTGAATGAGCGCGGGGGCGGCGGCGCCTCCGAGAAGCTGGTTTACCTTCGCCATGGTCGCAGGTCCTACGCTACCCGTGCCTGCCGTGAGTCCGTTCGGCGTTAAAATCTCGTTCGCGTATTTCTCTTGGAACTTCACAACAGCGGCCTTGGTTAATGCGCCGAAGTAGCCCGTCGCAGATCCCGTGAGGAATCCTTCTTTTATAAGGAGCCCCTGGAGCACGATTACGTCATCGCCGCTCACGCCCTGGCTCAATTTCCTGGCAAGCGCGCCGCCGCCTGCCTTCACGCCCGCAAACACTCCGGACGCGGTGACCGATACTTGCGTTGTATTCACTGATTCGTTGCCGGCGGGGTCTACCGAACGGACCGTATAGTAATACTTCGTACCACCCATAGTATCGGTGTCGCTCGTGCTCGAAAGCGTCACGTTGTTCGTCACGATCTTGCCCAACTCTCCCGCAACCGCCGAGCGATATACCTTAACGTGGCTGAAGTCGCTCGCGGGTTTCGTCCATGCAATGACGACTTCTCCGGGCTGGCCCGTCTTCACTGAAACGTTCGCAGGTGTGTTCGGCGGCGTAATGTCTGCCGCGGCAACCAGCGCGAACCGCGTGAGGTGGCTTACCCGCACAATCACTACGTTCTTTTCTTTGTCGATCGTGTAGTTATCAACCTTCACCCACGTGCCCGTCGTTTCGTCGTAATAACTCGGTACGAACGTGTCTTCGGTCGCTCCCTGCTTCTTGAGGTCCTCATCGTTGTACGGAATAGTAATCTCAATTTCTTTCTGGAGCGTCGTAAATTCCTTGCCAGTTTCGTTCGTGATATTCACGTCATACACCGTGCTCACCACTTTCGCCGCGGCCTGCGAAGGGGCCTCGATCGTGGGCTTCATCTCTACATTCACATTGCCCGAGGACTGCGCTGCGCCTTCAGGAACGGTTACCTTCGCGCCGTCAGTCGCTTGCGCAACGATCTGCTGGGTGGCCAATTGCGTAACTTCAACCGGCGGCGGAAGTTTTACACTGCCCACCTTCGCGAGAACGATCTCGACAGAAGGTGTAGTGGTTCCCACATCAACGGTGAGTTCGCCCGATTTATAGGGGAAACCTCCGACTTCTTTGCCTGCGCCAAGATGCCACCTACCCGGAGTTGCTTGGAAATTGAATACTCCGTTTTCGCCGGACCGCATCTGTGCCGTATCGCCGCTTTCAGACCATGCCCATACAAAGACGGCCGTGAGAGTACCATCGTCTAGTTTCGTAATACCCTTGAGCGATATGCGATCTGTCACGGTCTCATACCTGCGGAAGATAAGCGTCACGTCCTTTGTCTGCCGCGCCGCAAGGATAACTTGCTGTTCGTCCGGGTTAAAGTAACCGAACTCCGATGGCAAAAACGCGCGCACATAATACGTGCCGCCTTTCAGGAGGAAATCCGCGCTCCCCGAGCCATCTGCCTTCCGAAATATCGGGGGCGGGAGGTCTGCTCCGATCGGTTTTTGGCCAGCGCCGATCGAGTCCACCACGATTCCAGCGCCTTGTACCACATTGCCGCTTTGATCCACCGCGTGAACGGTTAATTTAGCATCGGAAACAAATATCACGAAATTCACGGTTCGAATCTCTTCTCCGCTCGCGCTTCCAAAAATAACTTGTTGGCTTTCTCCTGTCCACGTCCACTTCGCCGAGAGCGGATCACGCGGACGAATGCCCACCTGCCATGTGCCGCCACTTACCCGAAGCGAGAACTTTCCACTGCCGTCAGTGAACGCCTTCGTCCACTGGTTCGTCTCGGATGAATACGCGCCAACTTCAGCATCGATGATCGCCTCCCCGCTCGAGAAGGTAACCGAACCGGAAATGGTCTTCGAGGGAGCGTCGAACTGCAATGAAAGGGTTCTCACCTCTCCATTGCCGACGATAAACTTCTGCGGCGCGCGGCGAACAAGATCGGTGCGGACCGAAGGCGGTGAGACCTCGATAAGATAGGTTCCTGCGGGAATGTTCAACCCGAATGAACCGTTCGCGCCCGTGATCGAACCGAAATTCAAACCAAAGTTCTCCGTGAACACGTGCACATAGACGCCCACGAGCGCCTTGCCCGATCCGTCAGTCACGGATCCCTGCACGAACCCTCCCTGCAACCCTATGGGTGGGGTTGAGGTGGAAATAACCGTTGCGGCAGTTACTTCAACAATGACCGTATCGGTTGCCGACCCGTAGGCGTTTGAACAGGTGAGCGTGTAGGTCTTCGGACCCGTTACGGTTACCAAGGCAAATGACTGGTTTCCCGAGGGGATGCTCTTCGAACCGCCACTCACGCCCCAGGTGCCCGACGGGACACAGCTCGTGGGATTCCCCGTCGTGTTCCATGAGAGCGAGTATGATGCCGGAGCGGAGCGATACACATTCGTGTCGGAACCGTCCACTTTAATATCTACCGTGGGAGCTTGCGAGGAGGTGTACGTGCAATACCCCGCGCCGCCCGAAGGAGGAACATACCAATACTGACCGGCAGGACAGGTTTGGCCCACGTTCGTCGCTTGCCGGCATTTTTCAGGATCAGGCATACCGAAATCAACGCTCGAATAATTGCCCGCGTTCGGCGTCCAAATATACACGCTTGAGTTCGAGGGAACATTCGCGCACGCCGTTTTGAGCGCTTCGACGCGCGCGGGGTCGGCATCCGTCCTTACCCACGACCGAAGACCGAACGAGTTCCACAGTTGCTCGCGCTGACCCGAAGCGGTGCTTGTCGCAGTACCTGTGCTCGAAGTGCAATACCCCGCGCCGCCCGAGGGAGGCCAATACCAGTACTGGCCGGCGGGGCAGGTATAGGTTGTCGTTGAGGTGCTGCCACTCGAGTAGTAGCAGTAATTACTGCTTGTATCCCACGCACACCCGGACAACACCGCGCATGTGGATTGGGTGGTATACGAGCCGCAACCGAGGCTGGTTGTGGAAGAACATCCCGAGACCCACGCAGTACTGCAGTAACCCACCGTCGAACCGCCGTAGGCTACATACTGTGTCATTTCACTATTGAAGTACGCGCCCGTGTACATATCGTGGCACCCGGAACCGAGGAGGGTCGAGATATTCGAAGGGCAGGTAGTGGAAACGGTTGAAGTGGAATACCCGATCCCTGTCGTGCATCCCGAGATCCATGTCGTCGTACAGGAGTAGACCGACGAACCGCCGGAGTAGACGTACTGTGTCATCTCACCGTTAAAGTACCCGTTCGTCATCCAGTGACACCCGCTACCACCGAGAAGCGAGGAGACGTTCGAGGGGCACGATGTCGAAGTGGTCGAGGTTGAGGAAGAACCGGTGGTACACCCTGATACCCACGCGGTACTACAGTAGTTCACCGCAGAACCGCCATACAGAACATACTGGTCCATGTTGGTGTTGAAATACGCGCCCGTGTACATATCGTGGCACCCTGAACCGAGAAGTGAAGAAATATTTGAGGGGCAGGTCGTGGCGGTCGTTGAAGTAGAAGTGCCCGAAGAGTAGTTTGATACGCCGTACACGTAGGCGTACGCGGAACAGCCGTATCCCGAAAGACACGCCTGGACCCGGTAGTCATAGTACGTGCCGTACGTTACGGTTGCATCAGCATACGCCACGATGTTCGGACCGGTCTGGGTAACAAGCGACCATGTCGTTCCGTTCGACAACTTTCTTTCTAAATTAAACTTATCTTCATTCGAAGAGTTGTCATACCAGGCAAGCGCGATATATCCGGAGGTGGAACCAGTCTGTCTCAAACTTGAAGGTGCGGCAGGCACAGTGCTCGTGTTCGTCGTAGAGCTCGAAACCACATCAACGTACACGGTGTCGGTATTGGAGCCATACGCATTGGAGCAGGTGAGCGAATATGTCTTGAGACCAAGCACGGTCACCGCATTGAAGGGCCAGGTGCCGCCCGAAGCGGTCTTGTCGCCCGAAGTTGACCAGGTGCCCCCGGGAATACATGTCGTGGGACTCCCCGTCGTCGTCCAAGTTAGTGTGTAATACGCAGGCGCCACCCGTGTGAGCGTGCCGTCAATTCCATCTGCCTTCAGGTCTACGGTCGGAGCGCTCGTTGTGGTGCTCGTGCTCGTTGTGCCGCCCCCAACCGTTACCGCAAGCGTCCCGCTCCAACCCGATTCAAGCCCGGTATAATCCCGCGCTTTTACTTTGACGTAATAGGTTCCGGCCGTGGCCCATGCGTGATATCTCACGACGTACGCAGTTCCCGAAGTCCATCCTTCGGTTGAGCTCGTCGTTCCATCGCCCCAGTCAAAGACCGCTATCATCTGATCTCCGTTTGGATCAGGATATAACGTCGAGTTATAACCGTACGAAGTATTGGCCGCAATCGAAGCAGACCCCGTAGGAGTCGCCGGAACAGGCGGGGCGCCAGAGGTCGTGCTCGTGCTCGTTGTGCCGCCGCTCACGGTAACACTCCCGATGTTCGAATCGGCGGAACAGCCATACGAGTTACAGGCGACTACGCGGTAGTCATAACTCGCTCCCGAGGTAACGCTTGAATCGGTATATGAAGCGGTGCCCACATAACTCCCGCCCGAAGGGAACGACCACGCATTCGTTGACCCCGAAGGAGTGCGCCGTGAAACCTGGTACCAACTCGCGGTACTCCCGCTCGGCAAAACCCACGACAAGGAAACGGAAGTTCCGGAGGTCGAGGGGGTATTAAGCGACGGCGCGCTCGGCACGGTGCCGCCGCTCGACGTGTAATAGCAATAATTGCCGGTTGAGTTCCACGAACACCCGGAAACCGCCGTGCAGGAGGACTGGCTATAATACACACCGCAAGAACCGCTACTCGTGGTGCTACACCCTGACACCGATGTCGTACTACAATAACTCACCGCAGAACCGCCATACAGAACATACTGGTCCATGTTGGTGTTGAAATACGCGCCGGTGTACATGTCGTGGCACCCCGAACCGAGAAGGGTCGCGATGTTCGAAGGGCAGGTCGTGGAGGTTGTTGAGCTTGCCGTGCCGCTCCCCGTCGAACATCCCGAAACCCATGTGGTGGTGCAATACGATACCGCAGAACCGCCATACAGAACATACTGGTCCATGTTGGTGTTGAAATACGCGCCCGTGTACATATCGTGGCACCCTGAACCGAGAAGCGTTGCGATGTTCGAGGGGCACGTAGTAGAAGAAGTGGTGGAAGTCGACGAAGAACTGGTACTGCACCCAGATACCCACGCCGAACTGCACGAACTCACCGTTGAACCGCCGTAGGGAACGTACTGATCCATGGCGCTGTTAAACCAATAACCAGCGAACATATCGTGGCACCCGGTACCGAGAAGCGATATGGCAGTCGAAGAACAATCTTGCGCTTGGGCGGTACTGGGAGAAAATTGCGAACTCAACATCTGAAATAAATTCTTCAGCGCGTCGAAATACGCCGAAAGCGTGGCGAGTTGTTGCTGTTCGACCGTCATGGCGCGAGCGGGAGTAACCGCAAAAAATCCTAAAACGAAAATTGCAATCGCAAAAACAACTATATAATTTTTTTTCATAATTTTATTATTTATTATTTTAATGTTTTGTTTTAACAAAAAGACGCCGCGCCTATTCCATGTGCAGCGTCCCTTTGATCCGTGCGAGAAGCTCTTTGAATTCGACCGATTTATTGATGAAATCGACGGCGCCGACCTCTTTGGCAACGCGCACGTCAATGGGCCTGTCCTCAAGTCCTGTCAAGATAAGTACGGGAATATTCTTAATTTCTGCGTCTTCTTTTATCTCGAGCAACGCGCGCGGCCCGTCCATTACGGGCATGAGGACGTCAAGCAGAATAAAATCTGGCTTTTCTTTTTTTGCCATCTCGATTCCCTCCTTGCCGTTCCACGCTTCGAGCACCGTAAACCCGGCGCCCGTAAGGCGCAACTTATAGAGGTCGTGAATTTGCGGGTCGTCGTCGACGAGTAATATTTTTTTAGAATCCATGCGGATATAACGAGCCGGGAAGAGCCGACTGGTATATTACTTGAAAGTATAGCAAAACAGGCCTTGGGGGGTTATCCACACCCCCTGGCACAAAAAAAGCGCCTCATTATGTGTGGGGCGCCAATCAACTTACGCTGGATCCTGCTCAAGAAGCGGCTCAAAGCAGAGTTTCTCGTACTTTTCGATCATATGCGCGACATCCAATTCCTTGCCGCCCAAGAAGTTGTTCGCCCGAATCGTGAGCCACGAACCGTTCCCATTTTCGAGAAAGTCGTACATGCGCCCCGTCATACGCTTGAGCTGGAGGTACAGCGTCGCCGAATTATAGGGTTCGATAAAAAGCGTATCGCCTTCTCCGGTTTCAAAATTAATCTCTTTCCCGTGTTCACGTATTCCGCCGGTACGCGAGGCTATGTTTGGGTTTCCGTTCATTTTCGCGCCGAAATCGCTCGTCCCACACGCCTCAAGCCGTAGCTGGGGGCATGATACCCACGTATCAGAACCGCGTACCGCAAGTGTCCGAATACGTTCGCTGTACTCGGGAATATAAACGAATCTGCCTCGTAGGTGCGGGTTCTTCATCCACTCGGCAAATTCAGACATCCATTGCCGGCATTCGCCGTCATCTTCGTGCGCAATACCCCCGATAAAAAGATTGGTGGCGAGCCCTTCGCGTCCGTTTGCGGTTTCGTCCCGGTCCGAGCAGATTGCTTCCACAATCTTCTCGAACATCGGCTTCTGGTTTTTGTATGTCGCGAGTCGCCGCACCAAGCCGACAAGCGGTTTCTGCGGATTGAAGGCCATGCCGGTCTTCGCTTGTATGTACTGCAAAAGCTCTTGTTTATCTTGGAGATGCGCTCCCCATAGCCCTTCCGGCGTAGGATTATCGCCGAGCGCTTTGATATGCGGTGAAAGCATAAAGTTCCTGCTCACGCCGTTCATGATGCCGGAGATTTTATTTTCGCGCGCCGCCTCCGGGAACATCGCCCGAAGCACTTCGCCGTTTTCCTCGCTCACTCCGGTTATCCTATGCGCCTGCTTCACACTCCCGAAACTGATATCGATCCTTCCGTTCCCGTTACGGATATAATCTTCACAATGTCTTCCGTCCACGGCTGTTTTCCCATACCACTCGGCAGGGAACGTCTCAAGCGCTTCGCGAACGGTCGTGTGAATTGTGAAGAGATATTTCGTGTCATCGAAATATGGGTCGTCCCGCATATTGGGAATCACAAGCCCTGCCATCCATTCCTGGCACCACATAATGTCTGGTTTTTGCCCTAAGCGCTTCAGAAGCGCCGGCACCGCTCTCCCCAAAAATGCCGCTTGGTCAATCTTCTTCTCGCTATTCCCCGGATAAAGATATCCGGCGCAAGGATCGTTTATGCCATATGCCCATGCTCCCGCGCGGCCGATGCCAAATATCGGAACCGTTCGGCGCCCGAAATGGATATCCACGTCGAGGTCGAAGAGCCACTGTGCCGGCGTATGGTGATAATTGATCGGCTCGCGCGTCTGCCAATGTGTTGGATAAAAGTATGTAATCGGCAGAACTTTAACTCCTCGACCCGCCATGCCGTCGGGAATATGGCCCGAAAGGTCGCCGAGGCCGCCCCGGAAATTCCCATTACAGGCGAACTTCCCGAGCTCGGGTATCATCATCTCTGCCACTATGAACGCCACCGTACAAGGTTTCATCTTGCGCCCCTCTCAATATCATGAAAAACATCTGTCGTCATTCTAACTGCGTTTTCGCGAATGTCAAAGGAAGCTTGCCAGGGTCAAGCGTTTATCTATAGATTCTCCCGCTTACGCGGGTTGGCCGTTTTCCCGACCCATTTCCCCCCTGCTGTTTCCCCCTGACACTGTTTCCACTAAGGAAAAGGGTACCTGACACTGTTCCCCTGTTTCCTGTTTCCTCCGTAAAAGAGTTACTCCAAGCCCTCGCGGTCGGAGTGGGTTGCGGGCAAACGTATCTAAACGCCCCGCGAGCCGGCTTGGGGAGCGGGGCGTTTAACTTACCTATCATCAGGGCGAAGATAATCCTTGCTCGAACCACAAGCGGAGGCCGCGTAAAAATGAATGAGCGCGGCAAAGATTTTTTGATTCGCAAACGAGTTGGTCGGAGGAACGACGGGAACCGATTCGTTTGCTCAAAAAATCAAGCCGCGAGAATATCATTTTCGCGGCCGGAGCGGGTTCGAGCAGGGATTTTCTGAGCCCCCTACTCCCCTTTGACCACCCTCACCCTCTCAATCGCGCTCGGACTCACTTCCTCCACGATAAACTTCAAATTCCCGACTTCAGCAACATCTTTCGCCGCCGGCAAGCGGCCGAATTTCTTAAGGAGATACCCGTTGATCGTGCGATGGTCGGGAATATCGATATTGAAAAAGTTATTCAGCGTCGAAACCTGCGTTTCCCCATGCGCCACAACCTCATTCTTCGAAACCCGCTTGATAAGCTCGGGGGATATTTCTTTCTCTTCAAGTACCTCGCCTACAAGCTCTCCTAAAATATCCTCCACCCCGACGACCCCCACCACCCGCCCGTGATCATCCACGACAACTGCTAAGCTCTGCTTCGTCCTCCTGAATTCACGCAAAAGTTCGTCGCCCAGCTTGTCTTCGGGAACGACCAGTGGCGGTTGCGCGAACTCGCGGATGAGCATCCCGCTCTTCTGCTGAAGAAGCGCCGCGAGAAGGTCTTTGACGTGCGCGACACCCACGACTCGGTCCGGTTTTTTGTCGTATACCGGAATTCGGGAATATTTCGACTGATGGATCAAATCGTGCGACTCGCCGAGCGTACGGTTCCCGTCTAGGAAAAACACAAGCGGCCGCGGCGTCATCATGTCCGCCGCGTTGATGTTGTTCAATTTAAATATCCGCTGGATAAGTTCACCTTCATAATTTTCGATACTTCCCTCCTTTGCGCCGAGTTTCGCCAAAAACGAAATTTCCTCTTCGGATGTCGAAACTTTTTTGTAAGGCGTGATGGGTCCCGTTACCCTCTCGACTGCCCGTATAATGGGCGTAAACATCTTCACGGTGAACCCGAGCGGAAGGGCGGCCATGAGCGAAACCTGCTCCGCGTACCGCTCGCCGACGCGCTTCGGCATAATTTCCGCGAATACCATAATGAGAAATGTGAGGCACGCGGCGAAAAGCCCTACCCATTCCTCGCCGAAGACGCGCGCCGCCATGATGCCCGAAAAAACGCTCCCTGCGATCGTAATAAGGTTCGAGAGTGCGACCAAAACCGAAATCGGCCCACCCATGGATTCCTTGAGCGCCAAAAGCGACTTCCCCGCATGGGAGGTCTCCGAAAGAAACTTCGCCCGCGCCGGCGGAACGGTGAATAACGCCGCTTCGGCGGCAGATACCACCCCATCGAGCACTATGATCATAAATATGAGCGAAATAAGGGCTATCATGGGCTATCCCCCTATTCTACCACGCCACCGAATGGCACGATTGATTAGCGAAAGCTGGCCACATCCTATCGCACGCCAATATACGCGTTATCGCAAGCGTCCGCTTATTCTGCGATCGTTGTTATAAGTGGACAATGTAAAACGAATTGAGATTCGCGGCACATCAAACAATCCCCTTATTCTACGGTAGCGCGAATTCTTCTCGTACCAGCGCCAACCGCCTCCTCCTTAAGAATTTTGAATTTTCCGATAACGCCGGTATGGGTCACATGCGGACCCCCGCAGAACTCCTTGCTCCACGCGGATTCAAGCGTTTTCCCGACAAAATATACTTTCACTTTTTCGGGATACTTTTCTTTGAAGAAATGGAGCGCGCCGATCTTCTCCGCCTCCGCCTTCGGCATTTCTTTGAAACCGACCGGCAAGTCCTCTTTTACTTTTTGGTTCACAATTTCTTCCACTTTTTTAATTTCCTCTGGAGTTACCTTGCGCGGAAACGAAAAATCGAAACGCGTGCGTTCTACTGTTATGTCAGAACCCGCCTGATGAACTTCGTTCCCAAGCACCTCCCGAAGCGCCCCCTGTAAAAGGTGTGTTGCCGTGTGGAGCCGCAACACCTTCTTTAATTCCTCCTCGTTCCCGGCCTTGAGTTCTCCTGTGTTCAAAACAAGCCCATGCCCGCCAAACTTTTTCTCCTGTCCCGCCCGGGAGATTTCTTGGTGTTTTTTGAATTCCTCGTCGAATCCCGAATCATCGAATTGAATTCCTCGCTCCGCACATATATCCCTCATAACTTCGCGCGGAAGCCCGAAGGATTGATATATGTGAAAAGCATCTTTTCCCGAAAGATTGCCTAGTATTTTTTCAAATCCATGAGTTGGCATATCCCCAAAATGCTTGCTCCCGGAGCGATGAAGACGATCGAATTCCCGAAGGCCAGCATAAAAAACCTCGGAAAATTTCTTATACTCCTGATTCAAAACATCTAAAACGGTGTCTTCGGATTTCTTGAGTTCGGGATAAAAGCCGCCATACAAAGAAATAATACTTTTCGCGGTATCACGAATGAGGTCTTTTCCCAACTGAAACCCACCGCCCTCATCTTCTCTGGTTAATTTTCTTGCGTGAAGTGCGGCTCTCCTCACTAAGCGCCTCAAGATATAGCCAGTACCCTTATTTGATGGGCGCACACCATCCACCGCAAGAAAAACCGAGCCACGGACATGATCCGCTAAAACTCTTTCGCTTTTTTGTGTTGTATCTAACGTGGGATATACAATTTGGCCCAATACCGGCTTAAACAAATCCGTCTCGAAAATATTGGGTACTCCCTGCGAAACCATCGCCAAACGCTCGAAACCCATGCCCGTGTCTATTCCCTTCACGGCAAGCGGCTTTAGCTTCGCCTCGCCTTTTAGAAGTGCGTCGCGCGAACCGTCGCACAAAAATTCGTTGAATACGATGTTCCAAACCTCCGTAGGAAGTTTGCCCTGAGCTTGTCGAAGGGCAGAATTCACATAAACCTCGGTTGTCGGTCCGCACGGCCCCGCGGTGCCCGTCGGCCCCCAAAACACGTCTTCCATCCCCTCCTTACGAACATCCGTAACGCCGAGCGATTTCCAAATTTTCTCCGATTCTTTGTCTTCCGACACGCCGTGTTCGCCCCTAAAAACGCTAACGTACGAAATCTTAAGTCCCATTTCCTTCGTGATGAATTTGTGGCCCAATTTTATCGCTTCCTCCTTCCAATAACCGCCGAAACTAAAATTCCCGAGCATTTCGAAAAACGTGAGGTGCGATTCGTCCCCCACTTCATCAATGTCCGACGTACGGAAACACTTTTGGATAGATGCCGTGCTTTTTTTGCCGAAATCTTTTTGCGCGTCCAACTCGCCCGTGTAGTACTTCTTGAACTGTTGCATCCCGGCGGTCGTGAGGAGCACCGACGGATCGTCAGGCACGAGCGAACTCGAATCAACCCACGTGTGGCCGTGGTGCTCGAAAAATGCTCGGAATTTTTTACGGATTTCGGCGGAGGTCATAGTGCTCACAGTGTAAAATAAAATGCCATTTGCGGCAATAAAAAACGGGTCCGCAGCAAATTGCACCGCGAACCCGAGAAGACCCCCGTTGAACGTCTCATCTCAGAGGGAGCCGCCTGGACCAACTGGACCGCACACCATGGGTCGCCTCAGCATGTCAAAGGTCAAACAAGGTGGGGGTGTTTTGAGTTGAATAATCAAGGGCTTTGAATACCTTCTTACTATCAATCTCCCATGCCGAGCGTAGGCATTTCTGCGTAACCACAAGTTGAGGCGAACAGTAACCTTGCAGCCGTAAACCAAACGGGGTTCGTTTCTTTGTAACCATAAGCGGAATATTTACATCTTCCGTAAACTTGCGCAGGTCCGTTTTCCTGCAGCCCCAAACCGAATAGAACCTTTTCTCTCGAACCACAAGCGAAAGCCGCGTAAAAATGAATAAGCACGATTAGATCTCTTTTTAGCCATAAACCTCGCGGAATCCGTTTCTCCGTAACCAGAAGTGAAGATTGAAATAAATACATGAGCGTAGTGAAAATTTTTTGATTATACATTTGCGAGGTCGGAAAACCCTGCGTTTTTGCGGCAAAAACGCAGGGGTAAACGGGAACCCGCAAATGTATTCAAAAAATTAAACGTAGCGAAGTTGTATTTATCAATCTGAACGGGTTCGGAGAAGCGGATTACGTGAGGTTCTCGAATCCCTCGAGCGCCTTCGCCTTGTCGTGGTCGCGAATCTTCTCGAGCGCTTTTGCTTCGATCTGCCGGATGCGTTCGCGCGTCACGCCAAACGCCTTCCCCACCTCTTCAAGCGTGTGATTCACGCCATCCTCAAGTCCAAACCGCATCCTTAAAATTTTCTGCTCGCGGTCCGAAAGGTCCACTAAAATTGCCTTGATGAGATCGCGAAGCAGAGCGTGCGCGGTAAGCTGGGAAGGCGTTGAATTTTTCTCGTCGGGAATGAAGTCGGAGAGCGTCGAATCCTCCTCGTCGCCGATCGGCGTTTCGATCGAGAGCACCTCCTGCGAGATCTTCTGGATGTGCCGGACCTTATCCACCTCAAGCCCCATCTCCGCCGCGATTTCCTCGGCAAGCGGATCCCGGCCCAACTCCTGAATAAGTTGGCGACGTGCTTGGGTATATTTAGAGATCGTCTCCACCATATGCACGGGAATCCGCACCGTGCGGGACTGGTCCGCGAGCGCCCGCGTAATCGCCTGGCGAATCCACCATGTAGCATAGGTCGAAAACTTAAAGCCCTTCCGATAATCGAATTTCTCGACGGCGCGCGAAAGCCCGATGTTCCCTTCTTGGATGAGGTCGAGAATAGAAAGATGCGGCGTGCGGTTCACGTAGCGCTTCGCGATCGAGACCACGAGCCGCAAATTCGCCTTCATAAGCCGTTGGCGGGCCTCTTCGTCGCTTTTCTCCGCTCGCTTCGCAAGTTCTCGCTCTTCCAGCTTCGTAAGTAGCGGCGTCTTCCCAATTTCTTTCAGATACATCTGCACCGCGTCCGGTACATCGCCCTCCATATTCATGGCGTCGTCGATCTCCTTCTGTGCCACTTCGTCCTTCGAAAAATCGATGAGGGCGCTCGTTTCGATCACTTTAATGCCCGCTTTTTCCAAACGATTGTAAATTTCGTCGAGGAGCGTTACTTCTTCCTCGATCTTCGGAAAATAATTGAGGATCTCGTTGTCTGTCACAAACCCGCGCGGCCGCCCGCGTTCCATAAGTTCATTGATAGCGTCTTCGGTGGCCTTGGATGCTCCTTTTTGCTTCCCCTTTTTGCCCTTCCGAAATGAGAACCCCTTCGCCTTCTTCGAAGTTTTTTTCGGTGACTTCTTTTTCTTTTTTTTCATGAGCCAAGAGAAATGAGTGTTTCCACCCATCGTACCATGGAATTCTCGAAACTTCAAGACAAACGGTGAGACACGAAAAGTATCTACGCTTCCCGCACTGCCGACAAATCATTCAACTCCTCGAGCGCCTTCTTGAGGACCGCCTCGTTCCCTGTTTCTTCCGCGACGCGTACCGCCGCGACAAGCTCGCTCCTCCGGTCACGGCCTTCTTCCTTCATGAGCTCCGATTTAAGTATGTCTACCTCGCTCGCCGGGAGATCGGCGGAACCAAGCACAATGAAATTCATAAGATTGTCGATCTCGGGGTCCGCGCTTTGCCGTTTCCCGTCCTTTAGAATTCCGAGGATGCTCCGGTGTACGGGAGCGAAATGCGGCATGCAGTCGTCCACGGATGAAAAATCGTTCCGCGCGACGGCAACACGTAAGAGCTGTTCCCCGAGAAGTTCGCGGCGTGAGTATTTCTTCGGCAACGGCGCGGCGTCGTCATCCTTTGCCACACTTTCCCTTCCAACATCCACCTTTTCCGCTTCTTCAAGAAGAACGCGCTCCTCGACGCCCGTCCGCTTCGCGAGCGCCTTGAACCAGGAATCCTTTTCAACGGCGCTTGAAATTTGTTTGATTTTCCTAATAACGATGCGGAGGTTTTTGATGGATTCTCGCTTGTTCGTATCGAACGCCCCCGCTTTCGGCAAGTATTTATCGAAATAAAACCGTGGAGCCGGCGTGGCATTCGCGACCGCCTCAAGTAAAATATTCGCTCCTGCCTGTGCCGCCTCCGCCGGGTCTTTGAATGTTTCGAACGCGACAATTTTTACGCCGAAGTCCGCCGATTCCGCAAGATCGATCGCCCGCTCGGCCGCCGCGGAACCCGCCGCGTCGTTGTCGAAACTTAAAATAAGCGTCTCCGCGATCCGATGCAACGTGTGCAGGTGGTCGGGCGTTAAGGCCGTCCCCGAGCTCGCGACCGCATTTTTTATGCCCGCCTGCCATGACATCAAAAAGTCCATTTGACCCTCCACTAAAAACGCTGACCCTGCCTCCCGGATGGGGTTTTTACTTTTCCAAAATCCATAGAGTAAACGCGATTTATTAAAGATGGGCGTTTCGGGACTATTCACGTACTTCGCACTCCCCATCCCCTCGGCGGTCTCGAACTGTGGAAAGATCCTTCCCGTGAACCCAACCACGCGGCCGAAGTGGTTGTGGATCGGAAACATCACGCGCCCACGGAACCGGTCGAGGAACATCCCCCGCTCGGTTTTGATGGCGAGCCCCGCGCGCACAATGTCTTCGGGAGCATACCCCGCACGCAAAAGATGCGTGGTCAAGGCCTCCACCTCGTTCGGCGCCCATCCTAATTCGAACTCATCAATGGTCTCTGGTTGTAGGCCGCGGTCCGCAAGATATTTTTTCCCGCCCGCGAAACTCTTGAGCGCCGATTGGAAAAACTGGCTTGCTTTCGCGTTCAGCTCATAGAGCAACCCCGTGAACTTATGCTCGGCCGGATCAAGCCGCCGCAGTTCCACGCCCGCCTTCTCGGCAAGCACGCGCAACGCCTCGCCAAATTCCAGATTTTCATATCGCATCACGAACCCAAAAATATCGCCTCCCAAACCGCACCCAAAACAATGCCACGACTGCCGGTCGGGCGAGATCATAAACGACGGCGTCTTTTCCTTATGGAACGGACAAGGCGCCTTGAAATTCTTCCCTGCCGCCTGCACATTCAAATACCCGCGGAGGAAGTCCACGATGTCGAGCTTGCTCTTTATTAACTCCGTCGTAGACGATGGCATGTCGCTTGATTTGATTCTAATCCCCTTCGCACGGCATTAGCAATAAAGCGCTGTGCACCGCTTTACGGCAAACCGAAATCGTGGTAATCTGCGAGCAGAACGCACGGAGGTTCCGATGCAAAAACTTGTAGGAATATCGCTTCTTGCACTTGCCTCCCTTGCCGCTCCTTCGGGACAAGCAAGGGAAAAACCTCGGTGGATGCGTGAAGAACCGAAAAACGAATATTTTTCCGCAACATATCGGCTGGAAGGCAAAACCTGTTTCGTGAACGTCCACGCGGACGGCATGGGAGTAACGCTCGTGGCACGAACTCACCTTACCGACCCGCGCAGTCCATCATTGCTTACCCCAAGGAACGATGTATTGACCATTCAACAGGTCGATATTCGACGCGAGGGAAAATTCAAAACGGTGATCGATCGGCGCTCCTCCGCGGCACTTGAGGAGATATATGACTTCGACACCAATAAAATAATTGTGGTGCGAGCAAGCTATGCCGAGGACAAACTAGCCCCCCATTCGTTCTTAACATATAGCGAAGCGGCGCGAATGCTTCCGGAAAACGTAAAGGCACTTTTCCTCGGCGAATACGGCCTCGGAAAGCCGCTTCCGCTTAAACCAAGCAAATAAAACGATGCCCGAAAATATCTTCGGGCGTTTTTATGCGACCGGTAGCGAGAAGCTGAACGTCGAACCTTTCCCCTCCTCCGACTCTGCCCAAATTCGCCCATTCATTTTCTCGATAATTTGCTTCACGATGAAAAGCCCCAAGCCGGTCCCCTGGATGCTTTGCGTTTTTTCGGTTTGCACGCGATAGAACTTTTCGAACAGCTTGCCCTGCGCTTCTTTTGACATACCAAGTCCCGTGTCTGCAATACGGGTAATTAAGTTCTTTCCCTGCGCTTCGTGGCTCACCGTAACCGTTCTCAAGCCGCTTGCCTCGCCAGAGCTATTCTGCGACGGCGGGCCCATATACTTGATAGAATTTCCGATAAGATTCACGAGCACCTCTTTGAGTCGGTCGGCATCAGCCGATATCTTCGGCAGATCTGCGGTCGGAGCATAGATAAGTTGGACCGAGGCCTTGTCTGCAAGCGATTGCAGTTCGGTGAATACTCCGCGCACCGGCTCCGTAACATCAATAGGAGCCACCTTAATGGTGAGCTTCCCGCCCTCCGAACGCGACACTTCAAGGAGATCGTTCACGAGCTGAATGAGCCGCTGGTTCGAATTCACCACTTTTTCTATAAAGTCCTTTGTCTTTCCGGTGATCGGTCCCGTCATGCCATCGAGAACAAGCGTGAGATACCCCTTCATCGCGGCGACCGGCGTACGCAATTCGTGTGCCGCGATAAATACAAACTCGTTCTTCAGTTCTTCAAGTTGCTTCAGGCCAACCATCATTTTGTTGAAGTGAAACCCGAGTTCCTCCAGTTCGTCGCCCGTATCGATCTCAACTCCCTCGTCGAATTTCCCTTCCGCCACCCGCTCGGCTCCTTGCTCCAGCGCACGAATAGGACGCACGATGAACATCGATAACAGAATACTGAAGAGGATGACTACGACGAACACCAAAAAAAGAATGATTCCGTTCCGTTGATAGAGTTGGTTGATAACGGCATCGGCCTCTTTCGCGGGCCATTCGGCGACAAGACCCCATCTTGATTCCGCGAGATCATTCATTTCAAGAAATCTTCCCGTCGCAACGACCGGCTCCTCGTAAAAATTATTGTATCTCCGTTGCCCTTCGGGACCAGAAAAACCTCCCACCCCCAAAACACTCTTCACAATTCCGACATCAAGCATGTCAATAAAAGATGGCGGACCATTGAGGCCGCTCGCAATCACTTTTCCTTTAGAATCCACCAGATAGAGATAGCCCGTTTGGCCAACTACGATATTTTGAAGAATCGTCCTCATGCGCTCAAGGCTCACCCTAACAATTATGACCGACAGCACAACACCGTTTTTATTCATTATCGGAGCGGAAAAAGTTATTTCGGGGCTGCCATCAATAAATCGGACGGGTCCTCCGTAAATGAAGCCGTTTTTCGCTTTTAAAAATTCTTCTGTGCCACCAATGTCTTGGGAATCGTCCATAAAACCGTCGAGGTGGGACGTGTAGAGTCGGATAACTTCCTTCCCCTCTAGATCAACCGATACCACCTCGACCAGGCCAGGAAACGCCTTGAGCCTTGCATCAAATACATCCTTTTTATCATCTGAACTAACATCGCGAATTTGATCGTAGTTCGTCTTGATCGGCAGAGCAATCACAATGTTATCTATGTCGTTCTTAATCGCTTTGGTCGCCTGCTCGATAAGCGCGTCTTCAAGACGCGCCACATCGTTTTTGTGTGACACACTGATGCTCCAAATAGAAATAACGCCCGCTACCAAAACAGGAACAACGCCCACAACTGCCATCGTCAAAAATATTTTGTTGCGCAGTTTTCCCCGCGCCTTGAATTCGGGCATAGTGAGATATAAAAATTATACCATTCATCGTGGAATGCACTTTCGTTTCGGGCTGGAATGGCATACAATACATCAATATGAGTTCCATCCTGTCCGTCAAAAAATTGAGCGTTGCCTTTGATGAGCAGCCCGTTCTCCATCACTTAAGTTTCGAGCTCGAAAAAGGAGAATCGCTCGCCGTGATCGGCCCGAACGGTTCGGGGAAAACCGTGCTGCTCCGCACGCTTATGGGTTCCGTGCCGTTTTTAGGGGACGTAGTGTGGCAACCAAACATCCGCATCGGATCTGTTCCACAGAAGATCGACGCCGACCGGCACTTGCCGATCACGATCCAAAACCTCCTTCACGCCAAAGCTCACGTCTTAAAACTCCCCGACAAGGAGGTCGCGTGGACCATCCGTGCTACGGAACTCACGGAAAAGATACTCACGACACCCATAGGGCACCTTTCGGGCGGCCAGTTCCAGCGCGCGCTCATCGCGTTCGCGCTCCTCGGGCATCCGGACGTAATGCTCCTCGATGAACCGACGGCTTCGATCGATGAATCGGGCGAAATGCAAATTTACGACCTCGTCCACGAACTTCAGGACCAGACCGGCATGACCATCATTTTGGTATCACACGATCTGAACTTCGTCTACCGATACGCAACGAAGGTATTGTGCCTTAATAAAACAAATGTCTGCTTTGGTACGCCGGAAGAGGCGCTTACGCCAGAGGTGTTGCAGCGCCTCTACGGCAAACAGCACAAGCTCTACCACCACATGCACGGCCAAAAACAGTAGGTAGTAAGTAGTAGGTAGTAAGTAGAAATAACGAAACAAAAAATGAAAAAAGGTAAAACGTACATGCGCTGGTTTTCTCTGCCTACTACCTACTACCCACTACCTACCACCTACTAATCCATCATGCCCATCGGCGAACTTTATTCTTTAATCTTGGCGATCGCGAGCGCGGCGGCAGCCGGCGTGATCGGCGGATTCGCGCTCATGAAGCGGACGGTCATCGCGGGCGATGTGATGTCCCATATCGCAATCCCGGGGCTCGGTCTCGCGCTCCTCTGGAATGTGAATCCCTTGGTTGGCGGCGGCGCGACACTTCTTCTCGGGAGCGTCCTTATCTGGCACCTTGAAAAAAGAACGGGGCTCTCGACAGAAGCCGCGATCGGAGTAATTTTTGCCGGCTCCGTCGCCCTTGGCGCGCTCCTCATTAACTCAAGCGAAGATCTGATTGATGCCCTCTTCGGCGGCTTCGGCTCGGTGTCCTCCGGCGAATTCGCGTTCGGGCTTGCCGCGAGCACCTTCGCTATCATCACTGTCTGGACATTGCGCAATAAGTTCGTTATCGGACTTTTTTCGCAAGAACTGGCAGTTGCCACGAAAATCGATGTGCACCGCTTGAACCTCTGGTTCCTCATCCTCTTCGCGCTTACCGTTCTCTCGGGTCTCCGATTTTTGGGAGCGCTCCTCGCGGGCGCGCTCATCATCGTTCCCGCTTCCGCTGCGCGCCAGCTCACGCACAGCTTGGGCGCGTTTCTTGCGACTTCTACTACATTAAGCGTTCTCTCGGTAATCCTTGGTTTTTTCATCTCCCGCGCCTACGGCCTTGATTTCGGCCCCACCGTGGTGGTTGCCGCATCAACATTTTTCGCGTTGAGTTTGCTCAAAAAGAAAAAATAGAATATAATAGGGTCAGTATCAATGTCGCCGCCGGAGAGACAGGATGAAAAGTAAATGGGCTTCATTTGAACGCAAAGAATACGTCATCGAAGACCTCGGTCGACCTGCCATTTTTCTTATTCCCATCAAAAAACTTGGGATTACGATGGGAGATTTCACTGTGCGAAAAAATCTTCACGAATTCCTCGTCAGAAACTTCAGCGCGTATACTACCTCCACCATCCCCGGTTTTGGATTTTGGAGAAATCACCAAAAACTCGTGATCACCGATCAGTGTTGTGAATATGAAGTTTCGTTCCGTGGTAAAAATAAAATCCCCGATCTTTTAAAAAAGCTCGCGGAAATTGCCCGCGTGACCGGCGAAGCGTGTATTTATGTGAAAGCTGGGCAATATTCAGCTCTCGTGTATCCAAAAAAACCCTCTCGTTAGAGGGTCTTTTTTATTTCAAGAACGGGCTAGTCCGCGCAAACTTGATGTTTCTCGGGCTTTACATTAGGGTAAATGCAGAATTTTGAGAGTTCGACTTGGAGGCAAGTATGACACGCACATCGTACGCCGCAGTACTCTTCGCCGTTTTGGTTCTTTTTGTTTCCAAACTCGGGGCCCAAGAAGGCATGTGGCCCTTGAACCAAGTGCCCGTTGCCGAAATCGAGAAAGCGTACAACTTCGCCCCGACTCCGCAATGGATATCCAGAATGCAGCGTTCGGCGGTACGTCTCCCAAACTGTTCGGCATCCTTCGTTTCCGCAACGGGACTCGTCGCGACGAACGACCACTGCGCCGAAGAGGCGGTCCAAGCGTTAAGCACGCCGGCGGATAATCTGTACGAAAAAGGATTCTACGCCGCAACACTCGGCGCCGAAAAGAAAACAACGCTCACGCTTAAAAATCTCGTGAGTATGGAAAATGTTACGGACGCGGTGAACGCGGCCGTTTCCGAAGACCGTGGCAATAATCCCGCCGCCGTCCGTTCCGCCACGCTCGACGGGATCACGGAGAACGCTTCGCGGAAAACGGGTCTCGTGTGCGAAGCCGTCGTCCTCTACCAGGGCGCTCGGTACGACGTCTACTGCTACAAGGTATATACGGACGTCCGCCTCGTGTTCTCAACGCCCAAAACCGTTTGGCTCTTTGGCGGCGACGCCGATAACTTCGAGTATCCTCGCTACAACCTTGATGTCGCATTCCTCCGCGCCTACGAATATGGCGCGCCCGCGAAAACCGAGGACCATTTCGGCTGGAGTACACAGGGCATTACGGAAGGTGATCTGGTCTTTGTCGCCGGACACCCGGGACGAACGAACCGGCTCTACACATCCGCCGCGCTTGAAGCCGAACGCGATGTTATAGCCCCCGTCCTCCTTGACCTGTTCCGCCGCATGGAGATCATGACCCAGCAATTTGCGATCCGCGGCGCCGAAGAAAAGAGGATCTCGGAATCGGATCTTTTCGGCTTACAGAATGCGCGTAAACTGTACGTGGGAAAGGTTCGCGGTCTCCAGGATCCGGTGCTCATCCAAAGCAAGAGGAGTTTCGAGCGTCAACTTCTTGCCGATGCGGCGCGCGATCCCATTTCGCTCCGCGAAGCGCGAGAAGGACTTGCGCTCATCGAGGACGCGGAAAAGGACGTACGAATTCTTTATCTCAAAGTCCTCCTTTTGTTCAGTGGCATTGATTTTGACACTGCGTCAACAAACCCGAAGTATGAAGAAGCGAAACTTGTTGATGGTTTGAGCCATTTCGTCGAAGTATTCGGCGCGGACGACCCTTTGACGGTGAAGGTAATGAACGGCAAGGGTCCTTCGGAACGCGCTCATGAACTTATATATGACTCCACGACGATGCCTCAGCTGGTGGACACCATAACGCTGGAAACAAAGGAGTTGCGTGGAACATGGAACAGCGCCAAAGAAAAAGAGCGCCGGGGTTACACAAAACTTGCCAGCGCGATTTTTAGAGTATACGGCGCGATGCGCTACCCCGACGCGACATTCACACTGCGTCTCGCGTACGGCACCGTACGCGGTTATACCGAACCAGATGGCACACAGTTTCCCCCGTGGACCACGCTCGGCGGCGCCTACGACCATGCCGCCGCTCACGGGAATCAGGGCGACTGGGGCCTTCCCGACATTTGGCGGAAAAACAAAAGAAGGGTGAACCTTTCAACGCCCCTCAATTTCGTCTCAACGCTCGATATCACCGGAGGCAACTCCGGAAGTCCTGTGGTCAACAAGGACCTGGAGATCGTGGGACTGATCTTTGACTCGAACATCCACGGCCTTGTTTCGGACTACGACTACACCTACTCGCCGATTGCGAGAGCGATCGCGGTTGACGCTCGCGGCATCGTTGAGGCGCTGAAAAATATTTACGGCGCTAAGCGGCTGGTCAAGGAACTGACCGCCAACCCGCATTAATTGCTACTTGCTCCGACACATGTCGGAGCGTTTTTTTATGGTGGCGCCTACTACAGTGAAGAAGCCCCGCTCTCATGGACGGGGCTTCTTATGGTTCGCGCTTCGCTGGCTTCCAGCACTATGACGCATTATAGCGCTGGACTTTGACCTTGCTCTCACCTCCGCCTTTATAGGCGGGGGGCTCCCGCGTTTTTAGACCAAAAAAAACGGCGCGGTAATTCGCGCCGCCTCGCAGAGAACTAAATTTCTCGGATCGCGGTTGCGAGCAATGTTGCCCGATCGGCTCGCACGTCTTCAAGTGTCCCCTCAACTTCTATCAGCTTGCCCACAAAACTATCAAGGGCAATGTTCGGGGAGACATCTTGCTGTTCCCTCTGCTTCGCTTTGATCTCGATCGGTCCCACTCCCGCGAACTCGATCACATATATCGTCCGCACCTCTTCCAATCCCGGAACTTCTTTCAACCTCAAGGTTCCCCGAATGAACACGGAACACCTCCCCGACTATTCAACTTCAAGTTCCACACAAATCCTATCGTAATGCATTCTCGAGGTCAACCATTTTCTTGCGAGAGCGGGATACCGGAATCGAACCGGCGCCTCAACCTTGGGAAGGTCGCGTACTGCCACTATACTAATCCCGCATGAGCGGCACAAAACTAAACCCGTGATATTCTTTCGTCTCAAATTTCTTCTCCGAAATCTTATCAAGAACCACAACGCTTTGTCCAACGGGAGCGACGATGCGTCCGTGGGTCGCAAGCTGTTTTTTCCACTCTTCGGGAATAGCGTCCTGCGCCGCGGCGCCGGACAAGATCTTGTCGAACTTTTCCGCCCCTTCCAACGCCAGCGTCGCATCGCCGCAGATGAACCGCACCACGCCTTTTTTCACAAAATTATACTTACCGACGTTCGTTTCGCCGAATTTGCACAGTTCCGGAATTCTCTCGACGGCAACAACTTCCCCGCTTTTTCTTGACTCCTGACTCTTGACACCTGACACAGCATGCGCGAGCAATGCTGATGTCCACCCCGACCCCGACCCCACGTCCAAAATGTGTTCGCCCGGTTTCGGTTCTAAAAGTTCAAGCAGGAATGCGACGGTGAGGGGCTGGGAAATGGTCTGTCCGTGCCCGATGGGTAATGGTTCGTTGATGTACGCCAGTTCATCCAAGTTATCCGGCACACCCCGTAAAGCCGCTCCGCGGCCGCGGGGCACAAAATCCTTCCGGTCGATCGCGCGGAACGCCTCGATGATCGCGGGCGTTTTAAGGTATCCCTCCGCGATGAGCGACGTGATAAGCTGTTCTTTTTCGTTCATGAATAATGTTGTATTCGCGGCATTCGCATCTCGATTTGCGTTATTCGCATTATGTCAGCCGAAGCGTGAAAAGAAAAGGGCTCCTCGTCACGAGGAGCCCGCGATTTATTCTTTCTTGTCCGCCGTGGACTGTTCTTATTTCGGAGGATAGTGATCGGGAAATGCGATTTCAAGTGCATCTTCCGGCTTTTCGACGCAGTACACCGTAAACGTGCCGGCGCTTCTCTCTCCTGCCGAAACATCGCACCAGCTTTTTCCCTCGGGAATGTCGCTCGGCATTACGATGCGCACATTCTCGGTTGGAAAATCTTCGAGCTGGTCGTGGCTTTCAAGCGGCATAACCACTTCCCGAATGCCGTTTCTTCGCGCCGCGAGCAATTTCTGTATAATGCCGCCTACGGGTTCGGCGTCGTCCCCCTGATTCACAATTTCTCCCGTAATGGCAAGAAACCGCTTGAGGGAAGCCTTTTGCAGCGCCGAATACAGTGCGACGTATACGAGAATCCCGGCGGATGGCCCGTCTTTCGGAACGGCGCCGTCTGAAAAGTGCACATGGATATACTTTTTCGACCACCGACCAGCAAGTACGCCGTCGTCGCGGAACAATCGCGTAATCGCCACCTCGACGGATTCCGTCATGTCAGGACCGATATGGCCCGTGATCTTCCGGTTAAAGTGGTCGTGGTCACGAACCGAGATCCGGACGAATAGCAATCCGCCGTGGCCATCATTGTAATACACGAGGCCGCATCCGACCCCTGGCGCAAGGTTGGCAAGCTTCTGCTCTGATATGCGCCGGATGTGCGGCTTGCCCAAAAACATCTCGATGTCGGGAACGGTTATCGTCACGAGATACTCCTCGCTCCCATTCACGGGACGAAGCCGAGCAGTATTGCCTTCGCGGAGCTCGAGGATCACCTTGCGAACGATCGTCGCAATACATCGTTCGGCATCACGCATACCCGCGTCACCGGTATGGTTACTCGCAATGAAATCGATTGCGGGATCAATGAATCGGATATCGAACGCTGACAATCCCTGACTCTTGAGATTCTCCGGCTCGATGCCCGACTCTCGCTTCACTTTTGCGATCGTATGCGCCTTCATGATCTCTGCCTTTTGATCTTCGGTATATCCGGGCAATTCAATAATTTCCATGCGATCGAAAAGCGGTCCAGGAATTGACTCGGCCGTGTTCGCAGTCGTAATGAAAAGCACCTTCGAGAGATCATATGGCACATCAAGATAGTGGTCGAGAAACTCGTTGTTCTGTTCGGGGTCCAAAACCTGCAACAGGGCGTCTTGCGGGCTCCCCTTCACGGGACTCCGGCTCAACTTATCTATCTCATCAAGCACAAACACGGGATTATTGGAACCAGCCCTGCGCATCCCCTTGATGATCTCGCCCGGCAACGCCCCCACGTACGTCCGCCCATGGCCATGGATGAATACCTCGTCATCCACGCCACCCAGCGATACTCTCACATAGTTCCGGTTCATCGCTTTCGCGATTGATTTGCAGATCGAGGTTTTGCCTACTCCGGGAGGACCCACAAAACACAAGATGGAGCCCTTCCCGTCCGGCTTCACACTACGCCCGGCCAAAACCTCGAGAACTTTTTCCTTCGCTTTCTTAAGGCCAAAATGGTCTTCGTTTAGGACCACGCGCACCTTTTTGATGTTCTTTTCGTCCGTGGTGCCCTGATTCCACTTCAGGCCACGGAGCCACTCAATATATTGTCGATGCACATGGCTGTCCGATGAATGGCTTTCGGCGTATGGCTTTGACCGCCCGATAGCTTCCCGCACATAATCCGGCAACAACGCATCGTCCGGATGTTCTTTGATGGGGATGTCCTTCTTTTGCGCTTGCGGCTTCCGGCGAGCGAAGGACGATATGTCCTGCGCAAATGCATCCATAAACTTCCCGAGCAGGACCAACTGTGCGAGCGTATCGCGTTCGAAAAGCACGGCGCGCAGTTCGCGGCTGTACTCCAACCATGTTCCCTCGGAAATAGACCCCGTTGCCGCGAGGTATCGGAACAAAAGTCCCGCAAAGGTGCCGACAACGTTCGGAAGGTCGTGAACGCTCTCGCGGTCAGTCCGCTCGGCAAGGACCGCTATGTCAGCGAACGCTTGGGACATTTCTTCCGCCGTTTTCTTCATGTGTTCTCGAAACTCCTGGTCATCGGGAGGGATACCATCGGCCAGCATCTTCTTGAACAACATCTGCGCCGCAAGGCCAAAATGGACAAGTTTTTGCACGAACGTCGCCCTGTCCTTTTGCGCCGCGAGCCATGTTTCCTCGGAGATCGCTTCGTGTCCGAAGTGCTCGATGCGGCAGTCGAATACCGTACCATCCTTCGCCTCGAGAAACACGCGTGGATCGAGAACGCGCACCCTGGATATAAGATGGATCACCACGCCAGCGCCTGCGATTTTCGGATCTTCCGAAACGGCCGCGAGGACGCCGATCGGAGGCATATCGCCCGACTGGTCTTCCTCGGGAAATATGCTAACCATCACCGCATAGCCGTCGCGCAGTATACGCTCTCTGCACGACTCGTTCCCCGACCCAATGGGCAACTGCTCTCCGGGAAACGAAACGTCGTGTCCAAGCGTGAATATCACGTAGCGTTCCGGCGGCTTGAACAATGCGTCTTTCTTTTTGTCGTTCATCGCCAGCTCCTTTCGGATGTCAAGCTATTCTACGATTGATTATACCAGGTAGTAGAAATTCGAGCATGCAAGCCTTAACTTCTTGAAAAACTATGACTATTGGACCCCAAAACGTCTTCCCAAACAATAAAACAAACACTTTTCCGAAAACTCACTCGAATTTTCACTACCTGGTATACCCCATCGAGTACTTGTGCACATGGCGCAAAAAAGCCGCAGTTCATATGAACTGCGGCTGCACTTCTATTTCTTTGCCGGATAAAATCCCGGAGGTTCCGGCATTGAAACCAGATGCGCTTCTTCATAGGGACGCCGTTCGACGTTGTAGGTTTTCCACGTTCGCAAACGGGTTTCCCTGATGCTGAGGACGAGCTCGTTTTCGGCAATTTGCCATCCGTCACTGGTCTGGTCGGGAGACGTCCGCAGCTTCGTCCAAGCAATAAGCGATTGCTTCTCGCTTTCGCTCAATTCCCGAAGCGACCGTTCTCCTATGTTAAGAAGGTGCACCGGCCGTCCTTTCTCGGCGAAAAAGGCGGCTTCACCAGCAACACCGGCACCGATCCTGCCATCAAGAAATGCGAGCGCGACACACCCGTCGCAATGCGGCAGCACTTCTTCAAAAAAGTAGCCCATGCCCTGTTGCGTGCGACTGTCTTCGCTGCGCTTCTTGTACGCCGTATAGCCTGCTTCGTGATGCGGCTGATTCGGATTCTCAACACATATATGCGGCAGCTTGGCTTCGATAAATTTCACGGCATTCGCTTCAAGCTCCGTATGGTACAAATTCACGGGGTGCGCGAAATAAAAACGCTTACGGCAATTCTCGTTGGTCACGGCATTTCTCCCTGTCGATTTGGAATAACTGCATTCAAAGTACCATGGAGAGACATATCTCGACAAGTAAATAGTTATCCACAGGCGTGCATGGCTTTTGTAATAAAAACAGCGAGGAAATTCCTCGCTGTCGAATACCTATGAATCGCGGAGTGCGCGCAGTTCGCGCAACTTCTTATATATTTCGAAGGACTTCAGGGCGCCATTCAGCCCTTCATGGACTTCGGGTTCGGGCGGAATGCCAAGCCGTTCGAGAAGGCGACCATTGCGTAAACTGAATGCATCGGGGTCGTATCCCTCGCCGGGCCTTAGGAGTTCTTGTATTGCCATGGAACGAGTGTCAAAGCGCGTATAGTGAATGTGTTTTTTCCACGTATTCTCGGAAACGCCGCACCACGCAAATGCCACCGAGAGAAAATTCCAATCGAAAAACCAGTTCTGCCCACCGGGAATGGCGGCGGTGCCAGCCGCATACGACCGGACGAAGTCAAAAAGTTGACCAATCGCTGCATCTAGTGAGATTGCTTCGTCCCATTCGCCCCGCGCAGCACGTTCAGGATAGTGGTTCACGAGATTCGGGAGACACCGTTCCGGATGCTCTGGAGTAACTTTTTCAGAAAACTTCCCGACAATCGAGAGATCCTTCTCGTCAACGAACAAGGCGCCAATATCGATAATCTCGTGCCACGGAACAAGGTGGTCGCCTATGCGCCGCACGGGATCATGGCCGGTTGTTTCAAGGTCGAGAAAAAGCAGTGGATATTCCATTCGACACCTCGTAGAGTGAATTACTCCCCGCATCCTAGCATGAAAAAACTGATGAGTCAAAAAAAGAAATCCCCCGAACTTTTCGTCGGGGGATATTTTTGCGCCGGTTTGCCCTGCCTGTATTAGGCCGGGTTCGGGAGGAAGGCCTCCCAGTCAAACTTGTGGGGTTTGTCGAAATACGCCTTGAGCTGGTCGTATCGCAACGTCCGCAGCAAGATCGGTCCACTCTCGGGCCCATGAACAGGGAGCCCAACAAAGGACACGCCGGTGTTGTTCGGAGGAAATCCTCGTTCGCCATAGAGGTCGGTCGCGGTACCCGACGCGCACATATGGTAGAACGAGTGCTCGGTGGCGACCGCACCATAGAAGTGCTTGTCGCCGTAGGTTTTGAGAGTCATCTTACCTTCGAGGATGCGGGTGTAGTTCCCCCGCTTCTCGTCGCTTCGAACTTCGGCAAGGAGCGTATCGCCCCAGCTTGAGAGACGGGCGGGAGAATCGCGGAACGCGAGACCCCATTCGTATCCGCCGGGTATCTTGATCGTGCCCCATGCCATGAATTCGTTGCTGTAGAGCGGGGCTTTCAGGAGCTTCTCGAGAAGCTCGTCCTGGCCGCTCCATTTCGGAAGCGTCTGGAGCATCCAATACAAGCTTTGGATGTAAAGGCGCCCCTCGGAGACCTCCTTGTTCACCGTAGCGGCAATGTGGTTGCCGCTTCCGATGTTTATGATCCCGACGTCGCGTCCGTCGTACGCCACGCCCTCGAGGATCTCTTCGTCGAAAGCGCTCATGCCCTTTACGACGAGGCCTGCCTCGGTTGCGCGAGACAGCACGCCATCGAAAAAGTCAAGGTTGGGGTCGATGTGCCGCTTAAAGAGCTGCTGTAGCTGGTCGGACGTCCAGTCCTCGCCACGAAGATTGAGCTGGCTTAGGAAAAACTTCGAGCTGCTCCGAAATATCTCCCGCCGTTTCTCGGGAGTCGCTCGGGCATATTGTTCGCCCGTTTTCGCAAGCGCCCGCGCGATGTCCGTATAGGACATCTTCTTCGGATGCGGCTGCTGCTGCGTCTGATAATGGTTCCCTTGGGAGAGGTCGTCGTTCACGTTGAAAAGATGGATGGGGAGCTTTTTGCCGTTGCACAAGCCCGCCCTTCGCATCATCTCGATCGCCGCTTCGCACATCCCGAGGTATTTTCGGTTGTCCTGGTCCCAGATGAACTCCTTGGCGCGACTCCCCCAGTGAGGGTCCGTAGCCGTCATCACCCAGATGTGGTCCGGGCTCTTCGTATACTCGCGCTTCACCGCTCCGGCAGTGCCCTCGGCAGAAACCAAGGTACCCACGGAGATCGAGTCGGCGCTGATATAGTTGTCAACACAACTCAAGAGCAACATCCCCGGCCTGAATTGCCCGGCGTAGATCGCCTGCGCCAATTGGTGCGGCATATACACCGAGTCCTTCATCGCGTCACGCAGGAACGTGTCGTCGACGAGGATTGGCGCTACAAACACCTGCGCTGACCCGCGCTTGCCTTTTCCGTCCGCTTCGCGCGCCGTCATGCGATAGTTCAAGGCGTACGGGTGGCAGATAACCGCCGTTTCGGGAAACGCGTTCCGCAAGACGCGCGGTCCGTAGTGATTCGTGTAGTTCGCGAGGAGCGAGTCCGTCACCCGAACATGGTTCGGGATGTGGAACTCCACCACCTTCTCGCCAAATTTGAGATAGGTGATGCCCTGCCCCACCACTTTGAGGTTCGGGATCGCTTCCTCGAGCTTCTTCACGACGAACGTGCGCATCTTCTTGTAGAACCGCTGGAGGTCCTCACCACGGACGTTTGAGATGGCGGTTCTCGCCGCAAGATCGCGAAGCACCTCTATCTGTGCTTGGTACTTCGCAATTTCTCGATTCAAGTCCTCTACCGATGCTTTCGTTTTCTCTCGCTTCTCTTTCTCTTTTTCGAACTTCGCAAGGGTTCTCCGAGCTATTTTGAGCTCACCCGCGATCTTGCTCTGCTTCCGCTTCGTGATATACCCCACCGCCCAGTAGGCGGCAGTCATCATGAGCGCTTCTTCGTTGAAGGTAATGATCCCGTACACCTGGCCGGGAAATTCCGGACCTTTGCCGTTCGGCCGTCGGGCGATCTTGTACCACCCCGAGGCAAGGTTCAGAAACGACTCGGCGGTGGTTTCATAGATCACCTCGTCGTCCGGAAGCTCCTTCAGGATCCGCTTCGCGACCGGCTGGTATGAGGGGCTCAAAATATCAAGATTGGTATTGAGGCCCGAGATAAGCGCCTTGTACACGCGCATCGGCCCGCCAGCTTTTTTGAAATCGAACCAGAGCATGTTCGTGCAAACCATTCCGTTGTACTGGTGATGTCGCGCATACGCAAGCGCGCAGCGAACGGGGTTGTCCTCAATAAGCGGATTGTACTGAAGGCCCAGGTTTGCGCCGTTCAGGACCGCAACGTTCCACGAGGAGCCCTTCACCGCCGTCTCGTACGGTTTGTCGTTCGACGTCGCATCGAACAAAACGATGTCGCCGTCTTTCACGTTTTCCACGTCCGTGAGCCGCCCGATACCGTGGAGCGTCTCCGCGGGATTGTAGTTGGCGTTGCTCACGCCCGAGAGCCACTTCACCTTCTCCTTCACGATGGCGGAAGGAATGTAGCGGTTGTACTCGCGAAACTTTTCGATCGAGAAACGATGTTTCATCGTATCCCGAAGCGATGCGAGCACATCCTTCGTCCAAATGAGTTCGGAAACCTTTTTCGAGAATGCGTCCTGGTCCGCGAGGATTGGCGACGGTTGCACGCGCCGCGCGAACCGCCTTCGGTACGTCCGGTAAAGACCAGGGATGGTTCCGTCGAGAAGCGCTCCGCGCCGTAGATCGTGCGAAAGCTTCTCTTCGAGATTCTTCGCGAATCGCTTTTCCTTCTCGTCCGAATTGACAACGTTGGACTTTTTGTGATCGCTCACAAAATCCTCCTCTGTTCAATTCTCAACATGATTTTCTGCCTTCATCATCGCAGATGGAGCGCAAAGCGCAAGGTGTGGACAATTACGAAACAAAATGCCGAGTGTGTAAACTGTTTTCACAAAAAAATCCGCCGATGTCAGTCGGCGGATGCAGATGAAAAGACGGAAAACCTCAACGATTCAGACCTTTTTTCTGCCCAATGCGTAGCCAGCGCTCGAAAAGAACGAGTCCTTGGTCCAGAACGGCGTCCAGCGGCCTTGGTACACACCCCAGATCTTACAATCCCTGGATTATGATTAGAACCCATCTCAAAAATACCGCGTGGCCGCGTTTCCCGCTCTTTACTCCGATCCGCAAGGCTTGGCGAGGAAGGTGTGCCTTGTGGCACTCCGACCCGCTTCGCCGGAGCTACAGCGAGGCGAGCCGAGCCGTAACGCAGCGGGCGGAGCAAAGAGCGAAAACCCTCTGGGATATGGCCACCGTTTGCGAATGCTGTTGTCGCTGCGAACTCGGAGTACCACGGGGCACATCTTCGTCCTTGCTCCTCGGCCTCGCAAATGGTGGCCGATATCGCGACCCGTGGTATTTTTGAGATTGGTTCTAGGCGCGCACAACAAAAAATAATATCGAGGGGGCGCAATAATAGTCATTATACAATTCTATAGAATTGTATAATGACTATTATTATTTCAGAATTATTTCAATTACTCTTTGAAAATCTCTGGGTAATTGCCGATTAAAAACATAGAAAACATGACCCGCTGTCCCATGGGCATCTACGACGTCTAAATTCTTCAATAATGCCAAATGATTTGAAGTGGCCTTGAAAGAAATCTCAAGATCTTCCGCAATGTCGGTAACACTCATTTTGCGGCCATTGGCCAACATCTTAATTATCTTAAGCCTGTTGATATTCGCCAGGACTCTAAAAACCACCGTCCATCTTTTCATATCTGTTGTATTGATTGTATTGATGATCTCATAAATCGGCAAGCTATTGTAGTATAGGACAATTCTATGGAATTGTACAATAAACGGTTTAACTCTTTTTTACTCCTTCAACATGCCCCGCAGGCGTCTGCGGTAAGAATTTTCCCTTCTCGCGGAGTTCCACAAGGTTCCGTACGCCAAGGTACGCCATCGTGGAACTTAAACCCCGAAGCAAGTCGTCTATAATCTCGTGAACCGTGCCCGTGACCGGCACAACCTGGGTTACACCCTCGGGGCGGCGGAGGTAGGCCAAGTCCCCTCTCTTTTGGCGCGCGAGCTGGGCGGCGAATGATGCCGAGCCAACATAGTTCTTTACGGGGCGGTTTTCTTCATCAACGAACGTGGGGCTTGCGGACTCCCGCGCGCGCACAAGAAGATTTCCGAGCATCACGGCGCGCGCACCCACGATGAGCGCCTTCGCGATGTCGCCAGGGCTTTTCATGCCACCATCGGCGATGACCGTTTTTCCGTACCGCCCGGCAATGACCGCACACTCGGCAACCGCGGTAAGCTGGGGAACGCCCACTCCCACCGCGCGCGTGCGGCACACGGATCCCGGCCCCTGTCCTACTTTCACCACATCCGCCCCCGCTTCGAAAAGAAACTTGGCTCCCTCCGCGGTCGAGACGTTGCCGACAATAAGCGGGAGTTTCGGGAACTCCGACTTTATCTTTTTTATCGCCTCTTCGGTATTTACGGAATATGCGCGCGCCGTATCAATAAGCAATATCCGAATATCTTTATTGACCTGCGCTTCCACCTCTTTCATCTGCCGCAGAGTAAAGGACTGTCCCACGCCAATGCTTCCCGCCTTAATAAATCGCCCCTTCTCGTCCCGCGTCGCGCGCGGATGGCGCGACTTATAGAAGAGGCCGTTCGCGGTGATAAGACCCGCAAGGTGTCCGGCCGTATCCACGAGCGGCAATTTTTCGATCTTGTGCTGCTTCAATATTTTCGCTGCCTCATCGAAGTGTATGCCCCGCGGCGCGGTGATAAGTTTCTTGGTCATCAGATCGCGCACCAATACACGATCGTCTTTTTCGTATAACCAATCGCGCGTCGTAAGTATCCCGATCGGGTGGCGCTCGTCGTCCACCGCGATCACGCTCTGTATGCCAAATCGCCCCATAAGTTCCTTTGCGATCTTCAGCGTGTGGTGGTCAGGGCTGATGGTAAGCGGTTCATCAATGAGGGCGCAATCCGTGCGCCCGATGCGCTCAACGAGCTCAAGACGCTCATCGAGAAGCAAGGTCTGCGGAGGAAACGCAAGTCCCCCTTCGCGCTCAAGCGCAACCGCAAGGTCGAGGCCCGTTACGGACTCCATGTTGGCGCTTACTATGGGAACAGAAAGAGAAAGCGAAGGCACAAGCTCCGCCGAAAAATCGTAAATTTCCGAACGCGAACGGATATCTGAATAATGCTCCGGAAGCGTTACGTCGGAAAATGTAACCGCATGGGTCGTGGGCAACCCAATTCCCAAAAAAAATGCGCGAATAGCGCTTTTTTCCTCCTGCGACAGTTCGGTAACAATTTTTCGATCGACATCTATGGGCACGAGAATAAGTATACCATGTCCAATCGCAAGACATGGAGCGTGAAACGTGGAACGCCCGAAAAGCCGAGTTCGCGCTTTACGCTTCACGTTTTACGTTTTACGCTTCACGACTTACGCTTCACGCTCCACGTTCCACGCTTCACGGACTAGTCGAACTCCCCCGCGGGACCAAAATAATGAGCTTTTCGTCGGGTGCCCGGTAGTTAAACCGCGCGCGAAGTTCCTTCTCCAAGTTGACGGGATTCAGGTAGTAGTCCAATTCGCTTTGAAATTCGATCTGGTCGGCCCTCGCTTGGTCGAGTTTTTTTTTGAAATCGAGAAAACCCTGCTCCGCCTCGCGCGCCCGCCCCGTGAACGTATAGATCTGCGCGGCGAGCACGAGGAGAAGCACCGAGAGAATAACAACGGCGAAAAGCTTCATGTACTTCCAGAGTACTCGAGAAAATGTCGCCGAACAAGCGTCTGGGCTATTTCTTCAAAATCTCCCGGGGTATAAAAAACCAGCAGTTATTGCTGGGTGGCATCAGGATTACCGATGCCCAATCGTAGCACCGTACTTATCTTCGAGATCGAAGATCTGCTCCAGTGTTAGTTTCGACGGTTTCCGTTTCTTCGTTTTCGACCTTCGATTCTTGTATCGCTCCTTTTTCTTATTCACGCGCATCCTCCCTTCCGCAAATCTTTAAAAACCTGAAGGTATCTATCAACAAGTTCTTGCACTGCTCGTTGCTCTTCGGGAGAATTTGTCGGTGGCGGAAGAATGAACCGGTAACAACCGGAGTTTTCTCCCGGGTGAATATCGGCACAAACATCTACACGAAAACCAGGGTTTTGCACGGCAGATTCCTCCCTAATAGAAACTAGTCAAATAATAACAATGCTAAGTCATTAGTCAACAATGCGGAGGGGGTTGGAGATCCTTCGCGAAGCTCAGGATGACAGCTACGCCGTCACTTTTTTAAGATTTCTCGAAATACTTCCGGTGAGAGCTCCACGCGCGCCATGCTTTGCAGACGCTCTTTTCCGCGCTGTTGTTTTTTCCAGAGCTTCATTTTGCGCGTGCGGTCGCCGCCGTTTTTTCCAAAATCCCCCAACGCCTTTTTCATCGCCGGGATCGTCTCGCGCGCGATGATGCGTCCCGCCGCTTTCGCCTGAAGCGCCTGGCTGAATTGCTCCTTCGGCAGAAGCTCTTTCAAACGTTCCACGGTTGCCCGGCCTTCGTGTTCAAGATCTTTTTTTTGCACAATGCGCGTCAAGGCCGCCACCACGTCCCCCACCACCACGATCTCGAGCTTCTCCACGTCCGCCAACTCCTCGCCATCAAGTTCGTAGATAAACGACGCGAATCCCGCCGACACCGATTTCATGCGATCGTCAAAGTCGCGAATTAACTCCGCAAGCGGCATCCGCCCCGATATAAGCAAGTTCTCGCCCAGATTCTCTATCTCTTTCACCTCAAGGTCAAAAACATTTTTGAGCCCCAGAACCTGGCTTAAATACTTCTCCGGCACCAGGATCTCCACCTTGATCATCGGCTGCCACACTTTCTCCGGTTTCTCGGGAAAATCCTGCGGCTGTTTTATGGTCCGCTTGATGCCGTTGTCGAGCACACGGTACGCGATAGAAGGAAAGGAAGTTAGAAATTCCAAATTGAACTCGTCCTTGAGACGGCTCGCCGCGATCTCGAAATGAAGCTGACCTAAAAACCCGACTTTCATGCCGCGGCCCAGGGCTTCGTTCGCATCCGGCTCAAAGGAGAGCGCCGCATCCGTAAGCCGCAAACGTTCCAGTCCCTTTTTTAAATCCTCGAACTTCGTCGCGCCATCGGGGTAGAACGAAATAAACACGACGGGCGCCACCTCCTGGTAACCTGGCAACGCCAGGTTCGCTGACTCACGCTGACCTGACGCCGACACGCGCTGACTTTTTTCTGCGTCAGTCCGCGCTTGCCCGCCTAAATTTCCAGCGGAAACTTTGGCGGGTAAATCCGCATTCGTCCGCGCCAGGAGCGTATCGCCAATTTTTACCATTGCGGGCTCTTTGAGGCCCGTCGCGACATACCCGATCTCACCCATACCTATTTTCTGCGACGCTTTCGTTTCGGGCACAAAGTAACCCACTTCTTTTATTTTGAACTTCGCGCCGCTCGCGAGGAACGTTACCTCGTCCCCCGCCTTGAACTCGCCGTCAAACGCGCGCACGAACGCGAGAATTCCTTTGTGGTCGTCATAAAGGGAGTCGAAGGTTAATGCCTTGCTGGGCATCGCTGACTGACGCAGACTAGACGCTGACTCACGCGGACTTTTTTCTGCGTTATTCTGCGTAGAGTCCGCGTAGGTCCGCGGGGGTGGCACCTTTTTAATTACCTCCTCCAGCAATTGTGCCACCCCATGGCCGGTCTTTGCCGAAATCCGAAAAATCTCGTCTTCGTTCACGCCCAAAAGATCGGCGGCGGATTTGATGATTCGCGGCAGTTGCGGCAGGTCAAGGTCGGTTTTGTTGACGGCGCCCACGATGGTGAGTCCCGCCCTCCGCGCGGCGCGCAAATTCGATAACGTCTGCGCCTGAATTCCTTTCGTGCCGTCAATAAGAAGGATCGCGCCCTCCACGGCATTCAGGGCCCGCGACACTTCGTACGAAAAGTCGGAGTGGCCCGGCGTATCAATGAGGTTGAGTATGTACTCAACCTCCGCAGAATCTCGCTGAATTGACGCGGAAGGTCGCGGAAGTCGCGCTGTATCGTAAACAACTCTTTTAATCTCAAGGTCCTTGCTGCCAAAATTGACAAGGAGAGCTAATTTATATTCCGAACCCTTGAGATAGCTCCAAAGCTGTTCGGTCTGCGGACGACCAATTTCCGGCAGAGCTTTCAACTCAACGATGACCTTATTTCCAACGATAAAATCCGGCTGATAGCTCCCGACTTTTTTGCCGTCATAAAAAATTCCGACGTTCTTTTCGGCTTCATATTGTAAACCTTGATTGCTCAACTCTTGCGTTAATGCGTTGCGATAAACACTTTCTTTATGGCCCAGTCCAAGACGTTTTCTAACCTCAAAGGCTGCGCCTCGTATTTTATACGTAAGGTCTTCGTATAGTAGGTCGCTTTCCGCGTTATTCTGCGTATCAGTCCGCGTTATTCCGCGGTCAGGATGCCAAAGCATTCTGACGGGGGCCATTTTAATAGTGATCCCCCGCTCACGCTCCAAGTCCAATTTGTCCAAATATTGCGGTCGCATAGACCGCGCCTCCACGGTGCCCGTGATCTCGAGCATCCGGTCGGCAAGCGTTGACTTCCCAGAATCAATGTGGGCGATAATGACAAAATTTCTTATATTTTCCATGTATTTATCATAGTACGCGTGAAACAGTCTAAAAGAAAATCCCCGGCACAAAGTCGTGCCGGGGTCGTACTAAAGAACTACCCTCCCGAACTCGCCGCGGAGAGCGTGGCTACCGCGTCGCTGCCATGCTTCAACTCCACCTCCCTCACACGAAACTCCGGGATGATACTTATGAGACGAGCCATCAGCAGATGACGCATCGACCAAAAACAGGTCGAGGCGTGGCAGGTGGCCGTTATGACTCCCGATTCTCTCACCTTAGGATTCACGAGACCAACGCCCTTGATGGCCGTCAGGATCCGATCGTGAACGTCCTTGAGTTCACCGCATACCTCTATCTCTACTACCTCTACCGATACCGATCGATCATTGCGATCAACCCGAACGTGAACCTTATTCAAGCCGTCTCCCCAGAACCGTATTTGACTCCAACGTACCGAGAAGTAATGGTAAACTATATCTTCTTCAAAGTCAAATCGATGATAAGCCGTCCCGGCGGATCGTCCGATTCGTACTCGTAGACCGGCGAATCGTTCTCTAAAAAGTGGTATCCCACAGGCGCGGCAATTTCGAACCGGTAATGCCGCTTCGTGCCTGCCTGTTTTTCGAACACAAATTGATACGGAGCTCCATCCCTCGGCTCAAGGAACAACCGATGAGCGTAATCGAACACGACCTCGGTTTTCTCCCCCGCCTTGATCTTTACCCATGTCGCCCACACCTCTCTCCCCGATTCTTCATGGTCCAGAACGGAGGGGAAATTCAAAAGCTTCACGGTTGAGGAATTGAGAGCGCCGACGACTGGATCGTTCACATAATTGTTTTTTGCGTAATTCGCCGCAGGGATTACGGTCTTCGCAGTTCCGCCGCGCACATTTGCGAGTTTCGCGTTCGGCGGAACGAATATCTGCAGGTAGTCCTCGTTCGGCAACTTGTACCACGAGTACTTTGCCTTATTTCCCCGGTGTTCGCGCCCTATCACCACATGGTTCGCCACCATACCGTCTTCGTTCATCTGGCTCTGCAATAGTACGTCTTGCTTGACATAGATGTCCGACTTCCCCCCGCCCACGTTCGCGTCCACGATCGCGAGATAGTCACCTTCGTAATTTGCCGCGGGAACATAGGGCGTTCCCGTTGTCCCGAATCCCTCAAAGAAACGCTGAAGTTCCACGTCCTCGGAGTAAAACATGACATCCCTCTTTTCGATCCATGCCTGCGCAAGGCGTAGTGCCTCCTGCTGTTTCTCTGGTTCCAGCAACCGCACGCGAATAAGCATTTCATGCGAAAGCTCTTTCAGCACCTCTTTCGGGTACGTCGCGCGCTGGGCCTGACCCACTTGCACGCGCCGCTGGATCTCCTCCAAAAAGTTTTCGGCGGTAAACGTGAACTTCGCCGCCTTAAGCTCCACGGGACCGACGAGCGCCAAAATGTCCTGGATGACCTTCGGGGAAATGGCGACTGCGGCATCAAAGTTAACTGCTTGAGGCGTATACAGTTCCGAGGCCTCGATAAGTTTCGTCACGAGTTTCGCCGACTCCGCAAAATCGAAAAACCAATTCGCGTCCGCGGCCCGCAGGCGCGTCACGGCGGCCTGGAGCGGCTTTGGCGGAATAATATTCTGCGCGAGTTCTCGGTCCGGGTCGTTAATGTCCCGCACGTCAACACTCTCGAGCGCGCCACTCTTAAGTGAAACGTCAGCGTAACTTCCCAAAAACCCTCCCGCGGGACGAATTTCCGAAGGATTCTGGAACATCACGAGCACGTGCCGCCCATTAGCGATTGGGCGAGCCCC
>Ga0155706_125_pt1 | contig 56747 bp, 59 predicted proteins | sample RifCSPlowO2_01_FD_107363 | JGI IMG/M metagenome (GOLD analysis project Ga0155706, IMG submission 107363) | Candidatus Liptonbacteria bacterium RIFCSPLOWO2_01_FULL_52_25
TTCCAAGCCCTTTTGGTATCAGGATCGCTGGAAAGCGGGGGTTATTTCAGTATCATGTTGTATTGGAAAAGACTAGCACTTTCTTTTGTAACCATATTCTGTAACCATATAAAGAAAGTGCTGGGTTTTCCGACCATTAAATTTGCGGTCGAAACATCCGCGCTTCGCTCATAGAATTTACAATCGGCTTCGCTTATGGTTCTAGAAAACAACGCCTGCGTTGTTGGGCGTGAATCACGACTAAACTCCGATACTCTGAAAACTAATTTGAATTTTTAAGCTCGCCGATGATATTCTCGAAATCCTCCGGCGGCTCGGCCTCAAGTTTTACGCGGCGTCCCTCGGCGGTTGTAAATTCCAAAGAAAACGCGTGGAGCATCAACCGAACATTTGACCACTGACCACTGACCACTGACTTTTTTGGTCCATAGAGTCGGTCGCCCACTATGGGGTGCCCGATGCTCGCCAAATGCACCCGTATCTGGTGCGTGCGGCCGGTTTTCGGTTCGACCTCAAGGAGAGAGAAGTAGGTAGTAGGTAGTAAGTGGTAGGTAGTAATGACTTTGTATTCAGTGATCGCCTCTTTCGCCATTTTCTCGGAACGCACGCTTCGCTTCAGGGTGCCGTTTTTAATGCCGATCGGCTTCTCGATGATTCCTTTTTTTTCTTTTACGTCGCCGAACACGAGCGCGCGATAGATTTTGTGGATCTGCCTCGTTTGAAAAAGCGACTTAAGATATTCAAACGACTCTTTCGTTCGCGCAATCACCATAATGCCGGAGGTTTCCTTATCGAGCCGGTGTACGATTCCCGGACGAAGCGCGGGGTCATCGCCCACCTCTTTTATCTCTGGATAGCGCCCGACAAGCCAGTCAACGAGCGTGGGCTCTCGTGAAGCGTGAAGCGTGGAACGTGGAACGTCAGACGCTTTACGCTTTGCGATGCGCGCTTCATGAACCCCGTTAGAGGCAGAGGCACGCTGAGAGCCCTCGCGACCTCTAACGGGATGAACCAAAAGTCCCGACGGCTTGTTGACGGCGACAAAATCTTTGTCTTCGTAAATGACCCCTGGTTCGAACATGCTTCAATTGGTGGGCGTACCAAGAATCGAACTTGGTACTCGGTCTTATCAGGACCGTGTTTTACCATTAAACTATACGCCCGGTAAAAAAGTTTTACTTGATAAAATCGCGTCGAGGTAGGCCCGAACTGCCATCATAACTTTTCTTTTGACGATGGTGTCGGCCAATGTCAAAGAACAAGTACCGTGCCGAAAAGATTCCCTATATAAAAAACTCGCTTTCTTATATCTGGTTATGTACGGTTTATACAGCTGGTTCCGCTCGAAACCAAGTTCATTCTTCCAAAATTCCGTTTCTTTTTTAATATTCATGTTTTCGTAAAGGTGCAACTGAGCCCTTAGCCTTGCCCGCGGCACTGAGAAAAATCCGCGTAGCCATTTTATAAAGAATTTAATTATCCTTGGGTCGGTGTTCGCCAGAGAAACGCTGTAATTGCTTGTTTTGCCGCCCTCGGCCAAGTATAACATGAGACCCGAGGCAAAAAAAGTGTTTTGTGGTATTCTTGTGAAATGTTTCAAGTACTTGTCGTATTCTTTCTGGTCCTTATCGTTTCTCTTTTTTCTCATCGTTGCCCGGTATCTTTCTATTTTCACCTCCGACTTCGACCAGCCAGCTCTTTTTAATTCGACAATCCTTTCTTCACTGAGGGGGAACGGACGGAGCCAAACGCTGAGCGTGCTTTTTGACACGGGAACTTGTTTTCTAATCGCACCGTAGCCAAGTTGTTTCTTTAAGCGCAATCGTATAGCTTGTTCCTTGAGTTCTCGATGCATGTAAAGATGATGGGTGTTTATCGAACCTCCGTGTTCGTATTATACACGATATAACATTTTCCCGTCAAGAGGAGCGTGACAAAGACGCTGTCGGGGACGCCGTCGTGGACACCGTCTACCGCAACTCCGTTTCGAGCTTCGGCGGAACACTCGTCTCCACAACCGTGCATACATGCCGCCCGAGCACCTGCCCGCGCTCGGTTACAACATCCACGCGCCACGCTCCGGGCATAATGCCGGTTTTGAAACTATATCCGCGACGCCCTTCTTCGCGCCCGCCTCAAATCGGAAACTGTATGTTTTCAAATTCCCTCCACCAACCCTTTTTTCTGTGCGCGTGCGTGGAATCGGACCACGGACCTTTTCGATGTCAACGAAACGCTCTGCTTCACCCCGCCAAATTTCTAAAACCTGTGCGTCCTGGAGGGATCGGACCTCCGGCCTTCACAATGTCAATGTGACGCTCTACCACTGAGCTAAGGACGCATGAGGAAATTTGGCGGGGCAAGCTGAGTCCCGATTTTACTTTCGGCTTTGCCGAAATTATAAAATCGAGGATCCTCGACATTGTAACTAAATTAAAGACTTAGACAATGTCGGGACTACACGCGCAATACTTTATATTTATAAAGATGGGGTCAATGTTGGCGCCCCGCCCGAACGACTGAAGTCGTTCGGCCAGCCCGACCAAGTTGTTCTGGCGGGTCGAGCGGACCCACTATTCACTATTCACCATTCATTATTCACTGCTCCAGCGCCCCCTTGAGGTCAAGCTTTTTCGCCCCCTCAAGGTCGAATATTACCGCAGGTTGATTTATTTTTCCAGGGCTTACTCCTTTAGTAAATGCCGCGACGAGCGTCGTGATGCCCCACAAGAAATACGCAACGAGCATGGCGATCAAAACGACGGTCAAGCTGGTCAATACGAGGTCCGGATGTTTTTTGAAAAAGTTACCCATATGCTTAGAGGCGGATCTGCGCGGATTTTATTCTTAGAGGCGAATTCGCGCGGATTATATTCCGCGTACATCCGCTTCTACGGTTTTTTACTTCCGCGTTTATCCGCATCTATAAATTATTTAAAGTATACTTTCCCCTGTGAAATCACCCCGTATTCCGACCCGCTCGTGCGCACCAGGTCAAAACTCGTGAGGTCCACCAGAAACCGGGAGGAGTGAAACTCCACGTCCCGCAGAAAACCAAGAAGGTTCTCGGAAGATCCGTTCGCATTCATGCTGAAGCCGACAAACCCCAATGTCCCGGGTTGCGGATCATGGTCCGCTCCCCAGGTAAGGCTCACTGCAACATGCCGGGCGCGCGCCACATCGCTCAACCACGGGGGAAAACCGATCACGCTGTCCTTCGAAATAAGAAGCTTGTTGATAGCCGCCCGATAACGTTCCGCTTCCGGCAGATCCCTCTTCAGACCAGCGAGCGACCCAAGGGTTCTCGCGCGGTCATTGATGAGAGCGCGTTCCGTCACGATTGCCGAAACGCGCGCGGCAATGTCGTTTGACACGAAATAAAGCCCGGCGCTTATAATAAGTATTCCTCCAAAAAAAACCGCAGCCCCGATAATGAGTTCTTTTTTGAAAATCTTTGAGGGCACCTATATATTGTAGCAGATATTCCTGTTTTGACGGACAAGAACAAGTTCTTTATCCTTCAAGCATGCAAGAAGCGCACTATTACCACTCGCTCAACATTCTCCTCGAATCCGACTACCGAAAACTCGCGAAATTAAAATCTCGTTTCGCAACCTGGCAAGGAGCATGGGACGCCCTCTCAGAAAAAGAACGAAAGGGGCGCGATCCAGAGAATGATTGGCGGGAACTTGAACGGTCCGGCATTCGCCTCATTTTTCAGGAGTCACATGAATACCCGTCCCTCCTTCAAGAAATCCACGACCCTCCGTTCGGCCTGTATGCCCTCGGCACATTCCCCAGCTCAAGCGACTATATACTTGCCATCGTCGGAACACGAAAAGCAACCCCTGAGGGCAAGGAATTGGCGAAGCGATTCGCTGCAGCGTGCGCGAAAGAAAACTTCGTTATTGTGAGCGGTCTTGCGCTTGGCATCGATGCCGCGGCGCATACCGGTTGCCTTGATGCGGAAGGAACAACGCTCGCGGTGCTCGGAAACGGTCTCGATAGCTTTTATCCGAACTCGAACGAACGGCTCGCGCGCCGCATCCTCGAGGCCCGCGGCGCGCTTATTTCCGAGTATCCGCCGGGAAGCCCACCGCTTCCCTATCACTTCCTCGAACGAAACCGGATCGTCGCCGGCCTTGCGAAAGGAGTGCTCGTCATCGAAGCCCCGGAACGGTCGGGGTCTCTCGTTACCGCGCGCCTCGCGCTCGAAGAGAACCGCGACGTCTTTGTGATCCCTGGGCCCGTCACGCATCCGAACTTCAAGGGCTCGCATGAACTCATACGGTCGGGCGCAACGCTCGTCACGCGGCCAGAAGACATCCTTGAAGCGTTCGGTATTGAGTCCGAACAAAAAAATACGAACGAGGCCGACCTCGAAAACGATGTGGAAAAAATAATTTTTCGAGCGTTAAAAGCATTCTCGAAGCCCGCAACGGTTGACAAAATCATAGAACTCACCGAGCTAAGCACTTCGGACGCGAACCGCGCGCTCACGTTCCTTACCCTCAAGAACATCGTCAAAGAAACCGTGGAGGGGTATACTCTATAACATAGATGCGGATGCACGCGGAAACGAAAATCCTAGAAGCGGATATGTGCGGAAAACGATCCGCGTCAATCCGCTTCTACAAAACAAAATCCGCGTCAATCCGCTTCTAAGTATATGAAACTAGTCATCGTAGAGTCCCCAACAAAAGCCAAGACCATAAGTCGATTCCTCGGCAAAGAGTTCGTCGTAGAGTCCTCCTATGGCCACCTTCGCGATCTTCCGAAAAGCAAGCTCGGCATCGATGTAAAAAAGGACTTCGCTCCCACCTATGTCATCCCCAAAAAAGCGGAAGCGCAGGTCGCAATCCTCAAAAACCACACGGAAAAAGCGGATAAAGTGATTCTCGCGACCGACGAAGACCGCGAAGGAGAGGCGATCGCTTGGCATCTCGTCGAAGCACTCGACTTAGGTAACAACAAAGAGTATGAACGCATCGCGTTTCATGAAATCACGAAACCGGCAATCGAGGAAGCCCTTAAAAACCCTCGGAAAATCGACCAGCACCTTGTCGATGCCCAACAGGCGCGGCGCGTTTTAGACCGTCTCGTGGGTTACGAACTCTCGCCCTTCCTCTGGCGAAAGATCCGCTACGGACTCTCCGCGGGCCGCGTACAATCCGTTACGGTCCGCCTCGTCGTTGAACGCGAACGGGAGATCCAAAGGTTCAGCAAAGAGGAGTACTGGACCATTGAGGCGCACTTCGCAAAAACAAAGACCAAGCAGACGTTTTCCGCAAAGCTCTACTCGGTAAATGGAAAAACATTGGGAAAGATGGAGATTAAAAACGCGGCGCAAGCGAACGAACTCCTTGCTGGCCTCAAGGGCGCCGCATACACGGTCTCGGACCTTTCGACCAAAGACATATCGCGCACGCCCGCGCCGCCATTTACGACCTCCACCCTCCAGCAGGAAGCCGCGCGCCGCTTCGGGTTCTCCGCGAAGCAAACCATGATGATCGCGCAACAACTCTATGAGAACGGCCTCATCACCTACATGCGAACCGACAGCTTGAACCTGGCAACATCGGCTCTCGCGCAGGCGCGCGCAGTGATCGGAGAAAGGTTCGGAGAACAGTACGCGCTTCCCGAGCCACGCTTCTACGCCAACCGGTCAAAAGGAGCCCAAGAGGCGCACGAAGCGATCCGCCCCACGGACCTCTCGAAACACTCCGATATTGAAAAGTTCCGCGATCGGGGACACTCGAAATTGTATGACCTCATTTGGAAACGCACGGTGGCCTCGCAGATGCAAACCGCGCTCCTTGAACAGACAACGGCGACGATCATGGCGGGAAACCTGTCTGCCGGCGAGGCAGGCCTGCCTGCGCAGGCAGGAAACTATGTCTTCCGCGCAAGCGGGCAGGTCGTAAAATTCGACGGCTTCATGCGCGCCTATACCGAAGGACGGGACGACGACGAAAGTCCCGAGGAAGAGGGTGTACTCCCCGTGCTCGAAAAAGGAGAAAAACTTTCTCTCCATGAACTCACGCCCCTCCAACACTTCACGGAACCGCCCGCCCGGTATACCGATGCGACACTCGTCAAAGCCCTTGAGGCCGACGGCATCGGCCGCCCTTCGACCTACGCCCCCACCCTTTCCACGATCCAGGAACGCGGCTATGTCGAGAAGATCGAGAAACGATACCGCCCCACGGAGATCGGATTTCTCGTGAACGATCTTTTGGTCGCGCACTTTCCCGAGATTGTGGATATTAAATTCACCGCCCGCATTGAAGAGGAGTTCGACGAAATCGCCGAGGGCAAAGCGCAATGGGTTCCCGTTATTAAAGAATTCTACGGTCCTTTCAAGAAAAATCTGAAAGCGAAAGAGGAGGAGGTTGAGAAGCAAGTGGAAATTTCAACGACCCCCTGCCCACACTGCGGCGAAATGATGCTTGTGAAATTCGGCCGCAATGGAAAATTCCTCGCCTGCCCCGATCCGAAAAGTAAGATAACCCTCCCCCTGCCGGAGGAAGCGGCGAAAATAAAAGAACTCACCGAGAAAACGAAGGACGAACGATGTCCCATATGCGGGAAAGATATGAAGGTGCGCCGCGGGCGCTTCGGATTCTTCCTCGGATGTGTGGATTACCCAAAATGCAAAGGCCTCTCGAAAATTTGGGAAAAAACCGGCTTCACGTGTCCAAACTGCGTAGCGCAGTTAACTCATAACCAGCAACCAATAACTCATAACGCCGAAGTTATAAGTGATAAGTTATCAGTTAATAAGTTGGTTGGAGATATCGTCCTTAAAAAATCGCGCGGCCGAGGAAAACCGTTTTATGCCTGCACACGCTACCCGGACTGTACGTTTGTCATGAACAAAAAACCGGAGTCGGAAGCGGAGCTCGCGGAAACGCTTACGGCCTGGAAAGCGAAACTGGCCGCGAAGGAGGCGCCGGAGGAAAAACCGAAAAAGCCGCCCCGAGGTGGGCGATCCTCGCCTCAAGTAGGCGGGAAAACTGCGCGACGCGCGAAAAAAGCAATCGAGGAAAAGAGCGCGGAATCGACTTCGTGAATGAAAGCTGCAGCCATATTTTCCCACCTCGTGGGTTGATTTTTTATTTAAAAACCAAGTGTTTGGGAGTATGATACTTATAATGATACTTAAGGAATTTATGCGAAAAGACCCGCGGGGCCTCATCGCCCGCGCGTTCGCGTTCTCCGAAAAAGCGCACGGGGGACAAAAGCGAAAGACCGGCGACCCTTACTTCACGCACGTCGTTGCGACCGCGAATATCCTCGCCGAGTGGCACATGGACGAAGCAACCATTGCCGCGGGACTCCTCCACGACGTTGTTGAGGACACGGGGCTCGCGCTTGAGGCGGTGCAGCGCGAGTTCGGAGAAGAAGTGGCGTTCCTCGTGGACGGCGTCACGAAACTCGGCCGCATTAAGTACCGTGGCGCGGAAGGGAAGGTCGAAAACCTTCGCAAGATGATCCTCTCTCTTTCGCAGGACCTTCGCGTGGTCTTCATCAAGCTCGCCGACCGCCTGCACAACATGCGCACGCTCTCGGCGCTTCCCCCCGCGAAGCAGAAGCGGATCGCGATGGAGACCGATGAGATATACTCGACGCTTGCCTACCGCCTCGGCATGCAAAATCTTGCGGGAGAACTCCGCGACCTCGCATTCCCCTACATTCATCCGCAAGAATACCGGTGGCTCCGCGAGATCTCCAAAGAACAATATGAAGCGCGGCTCGCCTACCTTGAGAAAATACGCCCTGCCGTTCATGTCCTCCTTGAAAAACACAACATCCGGCCGCTTACGATCGACTTTCGCGCGAAACGCTATTCGAGTTTGTACCACAAGCTCATCCGCCACACCATGGACATTGGGAAGGTGTACGACCTCGTCGCAATGCGCGTCATCGTTGAGACCATTCCCGAGTGTTATGCCGTGTTAGGCGTGATCCACGAACAATGGCCTCCGCTCCCGGGACGCATCAAGGACTATATCGCGATGCCGAAGCCGAACAGCTATCGGAGCTTGCACACCACGGTCATCGGCCCGGAAGAAAAGATCATCGAGTTCCAGGTGCGGACGAAAGAAATGCACGACGAGAACGAATACGGCATTGCCGCGCATTGGCTCTATGAACAAAAACGGCACGGGAAGCAGAACCTTGCCCCCTCAAAAATGGCGGAAGAAATAAAGTGGGTCCAACAGCTCAAAGAATGGGTAGAGCGCTACCGAAGCAACCCTTCGACGGATTCGGCAAGCCCCTCGGCCATGAGCTCGGGGCCGAATGGCTCACCGCAGGCAGGATCGGGGCAAGCGGACGCGCAGGAATTTCTCCAATCGATGAAAACCGACTTTTTCGGCGGAAGGATCTTCGCCATCACGCCGAAAGGCGATGTGATCGATCTCCCTATGGACGCAACCCCCGTCGACTTCGCCTACCACATCCACTCGGAGATCGGGAATTCTTGCGTGGGCGCCAAAGTCAACAACCAACTCGTGCCACTCGACCATAAACTGCGCTCCGGCGACCTCATCGAGATACTCACCCAAAAAGGGAAAAAACCGTCCGAGGACTGGCTGAAATTCGTGAAAACCACTGTCGCGCGCGACCACATCCGAGCAGCGCTCCGGGGGAAACAGCAGCTTGCGAAACACCTCCCGACGAAAGCGGAGCTTCGCATCGTCGTCGAAGACCGCCCGGGACTTTTAAAAGACATGTCGACCGTCGTTACGCGCTCGCACTTTAACATCCTGAATTTCGAACTAAAGAATCAGCCCGGCGGTCGCTTCCCCGTGAACCGCATGGAGGTCAACTCGACCGACAAACAAAAACTGGAAAAGCTTGTCTGGAAACTGAAACAGGTGAAGGGGGTCAAAGAAGTAGGATATAAACTGGTGTAGAGCCGTATATTCGCATGTGCGCGTTCGCATTGCCGAATCCGCCGTTTGGCGGAGAAGGCGCGCTATTCGCATACAAAAAGAAGCCCCCGCATAAAGCGAGGACTTCGTCACTGTTCGTCGCAGAAACAAACGTAGTCGTCCTCATGGGGAGCATGACATGATTTATCGGCACAATGGCTATTACTGATGGCCTCGATCGGCAACAGAAAGAGTTCCCTTGATGTCTTTATGGCGCCACGCCATACCGACAAAGATGATGTGCACAGCCTGATGCACTCCATTACTTTAATATGGAATGTCTCCACGATGTCTATATTTGCGCGGCACCCCACCATCTTTTTGTGCATTTTTGTGATGTCCCACAGCAACCGTCCCCATTCCTCAAGGTTGGTGATCGCTGGCGCACGTTCGTAGAGATCGAATAACTTTTTGCTCAACTCGGGATTCTTCGGATACTCCTCAAACTGCAGGTCTTCATTTGTGAATTTTCGCACAATAACTCCTCCACGGACACGGAACACTCACTCCACCGTACCAGCTTTCGAAATAAAAGGGAAATGAATCCCCATGCCTATACTTTCCAGTTATCCGCGTTATTCCGCTTCTATTTCTTCACCAACGATCCGCGTCTATCCGCTTCTACGCCTCCTCTCCGCCGATCCGATCAACCAAGTTCGCGAGTTCTTCTTCGGAGTAGAACGTGATGACTATTTTTCCGTTGTTCGCTCCTTTTTCTATTTTCACGGGCGTGCCAAGCTCCATGCTCAACTTATCTTCCATCATCTTGAGTTCGGGCGAAAGTTTCTCTTCGGGCGCCGGGTGTTTTTTTGGCTTCGCGGCCTCGACGCGGGCTTTGAGTTCCCGCGTCGTCATCCGATACGAAAGAAGGTCTTCGAAAAGTTTTTGCTGGGCGGCAGGGTCGTCAAGCGTAAGAAGAAGCCGCCCGTGGCTTTCGGAAATTTCATTTTTTTCGAGCGCCTGCTGAATGTTCGTGGGGAGCCCCAGGAGACGAACGGCGTTTGCCACCGTCTCACGACTCTTACCGAGCTTTGCCGCGATCTCCCGCTGGGTAAGCCGGAACTCGTCCTGGAGGCGCGCGAGTGCCCGCGCGGTCTCGATCGGGTTTAAATTCTCGCGCTGGATATTCTCGATAACCGCGAGTTCCAACTTCTCGCGCTCAAGGTTCACGGCACGGATGATCACGGGCACGTGTTGAAGGCCCAACATCTTCGCGGCAAGAAGCCGCCGTTCTCCGGCAATAAGCTCGTACCCAACCCCCACCCCACCTTCGGTCTCGTGCTCTTTTCTCGTCACGACGAGCGGCTGGAGGAATCCGAATTCGCGGATGGAATAGGCAAGTTCGCGGATGGCGTTCTCGTCAAAATTGCGCCGCGGCTGGGCCGGGTTCGGCACGATCTTTTCGACTTCAATGTGGTAGATGTGGTCTTCGGGCGAAATCTCCTCGGGCTTCGGCATCGCGCGCGAGGGAGCGGAAACGGGCGGAGTCGGATACGATTCAAAAACTTCCTGCGCGGGCGGCTCAACTGGTACGGGCGGCTGTGATCCTAAATCAAACGGCGCGGGATTTACACCGCTACTGTCGTCACCATTATTATTCCCCTGTGGGGGTATGAGCGACTCCAATCCTTTACCTAACATAGTTCACATTATACTAGGTTTCCAAAATTCTCGCTTGCCACGGGCTCCCCGTGAAGGTTCTTTTCCTGTCCGATAACCTCCTCGGCAAGCCGGCGGTAGGCGGCCGCACCCAGTGAATCCGGCCGATAGAGCAAGATGGGCTTCGAAAAACTCGGGGCTTCCGCAAGATACACGCTCCGCGGGATCTCGGTTGTAAATACGTGGTGCGGAAAATGCCGGCGGAGGTTCTTTGAAATTTCGCGGCTCAAATGTTCCCGTTTGTCGTACATCGTGACCACCGCGCCCATGACCCCGATCGGATGCCGAAGGTTTTCCCGAATGAGGCCGATGGTCTGGAGAAGCTGGCCCAATCCTTCCAAGCTGTAATATTCCGATTGCACGGGAATGAGCACCTCGTCTGCCGCGACAAGGCCGTTCACGGTAAGCAAACTTAAACTCGGCGGCAAATCTATCAAGATATAATCGTATTTATGCCGTACGCCGTTCAAAAACTTCCGTAAAAAATATTCCCGTTCGGCGACATTCACCAGTTCCACAAGCGCGCCCGCGAGATGCGGCGCCGCCGGAACAAAATGAAAGTTGGAAATCGGCGTGGGTTTTATGATCGTCTCTGCCTCCGCGTGCCCCAGAATACCGTGATACACACTGTACTCTGCCTCCGCCTGGTTGTGTCCCAGCGCCGAACTCGCGTTCGCCTGAGGATCGAAATCCACGAGAAGCACCCGGCGTCCCGACGCCGCGAGGTACGCGCCGAGATTTACGGCCGTGGTTGTTTTTCCGACACCCCCCTTGGCATTACATATTGCGATAGTCCTCGCCATCCCTCACCTTTCGGAAATTTTCGCTCCGCGACGACGAAGCGCTTTACTGCAATGCAATTGTCTCACAATGGGTTTCATGTGATAGCGTGATATTCGCACACCCATACCAATTTCCGAAAGGTGAGGGATAACCTTATTTTACAACGATTTTTCTGGTTTTGTAAAGAAAAAAGGGCCCTGCGGAGAGGCCCTGTGCTGGATAAATACTACTCATTGGTCCGAAGCGGAAGGCGCCAAAATGCCCAGCGCGCCGCAGATCACCCGAAGCGTACGTTCTTGTTTTTCTTTGAAACCCGTCGAGTTGTCGATGGTGATGCGTTGGGGGTGCCCCGCCCACGCTTCGAGTATCGTCCGGTCGAGAGCGATCGCCTGTTCGAGCGTTTCGTCGCGCGCGCCTCCGTCCTCGCGTTGGTAGGCATGCGGCGCGCCGTCCGCCGCCGTCACCATGTGCACAACCGCAACATACCGCCGGTACGCCTCGCGAGGCGTACGCAACGTCGCCCTTCGCAAAACGTCGGTGAACATATCGAACGCTTCCCGCGGATCGCCGAACGCATGGCACGCGCTCAAAATGTAGCCGTAAATATCCACAAGGCCGCGATCGCAGGGAACAAGCGCCGGGAATTTCCCGATCATGTTCGCGATCTGAATTCTCTGCTCCTCCCATGCATATTGGCACTCAGCAATAACTTCTTGGCACCGCAGCCATAGCCGCATATCCTCGTTCTGCCATGCCACCTTCACGGGCAAGCCAAACTTCTCGATCAAGAACCGGGCGGCCTCCGGCACGTGATAGGCGTGCCACCCGAAATCAAGCATCTTCGTTTCGAGCCACGGACACGTTTCGGTTTTTCCGGAGCATACGCCGCCCGTGAGCGCCAGCAATACGACTCTCTCGTTGGAACGGTCATGCGACACTACATCCACCTGCGCACCTCCACATACTCCGCCTTCTATTTTCATTATGTTGTGAAACAGTGTGGCACGCAACGCCTTGAATCTGCTTCGATTTTTCAGTACAATTGCAGAGACGAGAGAATCTGCCCGGGTGGCGGAATGGCAGATTTACCCCGTAGTAAATTTGCCGCTGTGGTGGAATGGCAGACACGCGACACTCAAAATGTCGTGGGAGCAATCCCGTGTCGGTTCGACTCCGACCAGCGGCACAAAATAAATGGAAAATTTTACTACGGGGCGCGCACGACTCCCACCACGGACACCATTGTAGTAGGATAAAGGAAGTTCTCCGCAAAGGAGCCCGCCATGAAATGCATGTTGCTCGTTTTCGCGCTCTGCTTCGTTCCGCCGGCGGTGGCACAAAACAAACCAGCATCGCCCAAAAAATCGGTGCTGGTCACGACGCAACGAAAGAATGAGCTTCTCGGCAACCTCCTTAAGGATAAAAAACTGAATCCCGATTACATCCGCATGGTGTTCGACGACACGCGGCTCACGGTGTATGAACCGCCTCCTCCCGCGCCGCCGTCTCCACCGGGCCCCGCTCCGCGAAGAAGGGTAAACCCCTATCTCACGGAACGGTTCGGGCTCTTAACCGATGTTTCGTTCGAACGCTGCAGAACGTTCTACCGCGACCACCAAGAAACAATGGATGCCGCGCATGACATATTCGGCGTCCCGAAAGAGGTGATCTGCGGCATCCTGCGCATCGAAACGAACTTCGGGATTCCCACGAAGTTGTCGCCCAGCCCTTTCGGCAGCCGACCCATCGTCAATTCGCTGTACTCCATGTACGTTCGCCGTCCTCTTGTCTGCCAAGGCAGCGGATCGAAAAGAAAATGCGCTCCCATGCCGCAGGCGCAATTCACGCGCCGGCAGCAATTCGCCCTCGGGGAAATGCGGCACCTCTTTTCTTTTGTGGAACGGCTTCAGTGGGACCCGTTCTCGATCCCCGGGTCGCCGACCGGCGCCTTCGGCCTCCCCCAATTCCAACCCTCATCGTTCCCGGTCGCTATCGACGGGAACGGCGACGGGGATATCGACCTCTTCAACCCGCACGATGCCGTGATGAGCGTCGCGAATTATCTCGTGTCGCGCGGCTGGGACAAGAACAAGAGCCACCAGGACCGCGCGATCGCGCGCTACTACGGCATCAGGAAGGGGGAGCGTTACCAAGATAGCCATTATATGATTGCCATACGCAAGTACGAAGAAAGAACGAAAAAATATTTCGACGCCAATCCGATAGTTGAAGAATTTGTGTTCGTGCCCGAACCGATCTCGCTCACCGAAGACGAGAAAGCATTTCTTGGGAGCTATCAACCGATTGAAACAACACATGAGCCCGCTCAATAGTGGGCTCTTTTTTACTTTGTTCGTGCCAACGGCAGGGATCGAACCTGCGACCTTGGCCTTACTTGCCCTGCCCACCTTTTGATTTTTGTGCCAGCAGCAGGGATCGAACCTGCGACCTTGGCCTTATGAAAGCCCTGCTCTACCACTGAGCTATGCTGGCGCGAAAGGTGGGCGGGTGAAATTCCCTCGTTCTGCCGTTGAACTACGCTGGCGAAATTTTTATTATCCTATCTCTTTTTCCGGAAATTGACAACTGTAAGTTCGCAATAGAATCCGAGCACCCCTGCGAATAAGTACTATAGCCACCAAATCAACTTCTTAGATCATACCAAAAAGCGAAAGGCGTCGTGTACATTATAAGAGAATATTCTCTTATAATGTACACGACGCTTCTGGTTGCTGAATTACAATTTTTTCACAACCCCCGCAAGGCGCATCCGTTCCTCCTCGCTCATGTCCTGCGCCATGTAGTCCACATAAACGGGGAGGAGTTTCCGCAAAATCTCCTTGGCCTTGGCCCTATACTCTTCGACGGTATACAAACCCTTCAGCGTTTCCCGCACGACACCCACCATTGGGTTATGCGAATCGTTTAACGCAGTCCCCCCTTGTGCGATGAAATCACGCTGTTCCGCGGGGAGCTTGTCCTGCACGAAACGCAAAATCTCCGCCGCTACCTTTTTTTGAAAATCAAGCATCGCTTCGTTCTTCTCGACGTCGGAAAATCCCAACGCGTCAAAAAGCTCCATAAGCACTTTTTTCACTGCTTCGTCCATGGTTAGTCGTTGAAGATAAAGTCGAGGGCAAGAAGGGGAAATATGGCAAGCACAAAGAAAAACTCCCATCCCTGATGCCGCTCGAACCCCCCTCCCTTTCCTTTTTCCGCGCGAGCCATGAAAGTAGTGTATCATGGGTGGGCTTTATTTTTCAACAAAAAGACCGTACTCTATAAGGGCGCCCGTGGAGGCGTGTTGCGCGGGAGGGTTGGGGAGGGTTTCTCCGGGAAGCCCCATAAGCTTCTGAAGCGGGTTCGACTCCCGCCCCCGCAAATGGCTGCAGTTTCCGGTTTTTGAGAACCAGCGTCACGAATACTCCGGCGGCAATCGCGCGCTTGCATCTCGCCGCTTGAATTTTTGCTTCGCAAAAAGCCGAGCTTCAAGCGGCTCCGATAGCTTCTCAAAAATCGGAAACTTTCGCGGTGGACCTTAGGGTGTTTCGCTTGTGCGAAACGACGACCCCGAAAGGTTCTTGAGATATAATAAACCCATGGTCAGAACGAAACCAAAACTCCTTCTTTTGAAAAGTTACCTTGCGGTCGCGAAAGCGAGTGTCGGCTCGAACATCTTCCGTAGGCTCTACTATAAGATCGGCAACCGCGAGATTGAGGTTTTGGGCGATGGCAACTTAAGCTGTGCCACATTCGTAAGCTTTGTCCTTAAAATCTTTTCTCTCGTCCCCGAAATACACACAACCGTCAAAGAAACCGAAAAGGACTTGCGGCGCGTGGGATGGCATACAATAAAGAAACCACGGCCGGGCGCGGTTATTGTGTACCGACCGAAAATAACCTCGAGCGGCGAAATACATAAACATTTAGGCATTTACCTCGGTGGCGGAAAAGCCATTAGCAACCGGGACTTCAAAAAATCACCGAAAATAGACACATGGAACTATCGATCCATCGAAAAGATACTATGGCACAAGAAACTCAAATGAACCCCGTAAAAGAAAAATTGAGTTTTTCTCACGGGGCAAGAATTGGAATCTTAGGTTTCGCGCGAGAGGGCAAATCTGTTTTGAAGTTCCTTCAAAACCGCAGATTAACGCAGATGTCTACGCGGATAAACGCAGATGACGAAATTTGGATTGTTGACAAAAAAGCAACAATCAAAGCGCCGCGCGGTATTCATGGACAATTCGGCAAAAACTATTTAAAAAACCTGGGTCGGTTTGATCTCATTTTCCGTTCCCCTGGCATCCCGTGGAACACGCCCGAGCTCGTGCGCGCTCGCCGCGCAGGCGTTCACCCCCACACCCAACGGGGGCTAGTTCTCAAAAATAAAAATCCCCGTTCTGGTGTGGGGGTAAAGTTTTCAAGTGCCACAAAGCTCTTCTTCGAACAGCTACGCGGACTCACACAGACTGAACGCGGACAAGCGCAGACAAAACAATCGGGACCGACGGTCATAGGAATAACTGGCACGAAAGGAAAGGGTACCACCGCAACGCTTCTCTATAACATCCTCCATGCCGCGCATAAACCCGTGTTTCTTGCGGGCAATATCGGCGCGCCGGCGCTCGATCTCCTTCCGCGCCTGTCCGCACTAAGTCCGCGCAAGTCCGCGATTGTGATTTTGGAGCTCTCAAGCTTTCAGCTTCAAGACCTCCGCGTCTCACCCCATGTCGCGGCAATACTCGACGTATTCCCCGACCACCAGGACGCGCATAAAAATCTCCACGAATATTATGAAGCGAAGGCGAATATCGCGCGGTACCAAAAACCATCTGACAAAGTTTTCTTCTTCGGTGACAACCACTTAAGCGCCCGTATCGCCCAACGGGGCCATGGTAAAAAAGTTGCCGTTTACCCATTTTCTAATTCGCGCGAATTAGAAAATGGGGTAAGAAATGTCCTGCAGATCCCTGGCGAGCATAACTTCAAAAACGCCGTGATGGCGGCAACCGTCGCCAAATCGCTCGGCATTCCGAAAGCAACGATCATAAAAACTGTCAAAAACTTCCGAGGCCTCGAGCACCGATTAGAGTTTGTACGCCGTATCCGCGTAAAGCCGCGTAGTTATCCGCGCCGATCCGCTTCTGTCGAGTTTTGGAACGATTCGGCCTCCACGAACCCGCAAACCGCCGCCGCCGCGGTAAAAACCTTCAGCTCTCCGCCCTATAACCTAAAACCTCTAACCTCTAACCTGATTCTTATCGCCGGCGGGCAAGATAAAAACCTCGACTATGCCCCGCTCGCGAATGCGCTTCGCCATTCAAACACAAAACTCATCGTGCTTTTCGGGGAGAATAGGAAGAAAATTCGGCGCCAAGTGTCAAGTATCAAGTGTCAAGTGATAATGGTGAAAAACTTACCGCAAGCCATAAAAACAGCGTATCGGTTTGCTCAAAAACTTACTACCTACTACTTACTACCTACTACCATCCTCTTCTCTCCCGGCGCCGCAAGCTTTGACCAATTTCACGACTACGCGGATCGTGGAACACGGTTCAAGAATATCGTAAAATCCTTGACAAAATAGGTTTTGTGATTTATTGTGTCGGTAGCACTGAATCTCTCTAGGGGGCAGAAAGGGGTTCCAAATGCAGCCAACGGGACGACTCACGGGAACAACAACCGGTGTGCCGCTCTTCACGTATCACGAAGACGGTTTTCAGAGCATCGAGAAAACTTGGCTAACCGATGAAGAATACGAAAAGGTGCTACGCAGCAAGGTGCTCGCGTGTACCGATGTCGTCTTCGTCAACCGCCGCAAACGAACGTTTTACCTTGCCTGGCGCAAAGCCCTGCCCATGACCGGCTGGTTCTGGATGGGTGGCAATCGCGGCGGCATCAACGCACCGCTCACCAAGGGATTGGTCGCAGTCATCCTGGACGAAACGAAACTCACGACCATCACGCCCGACCGGCTCATCCTGCGAGGTCTCATGGAATATTTCTGGAAAGACCGGGCGCAGGCACCGCAACATCTCGGATGCCACATGCTTGGCCTCACGTTCTCCGCGGACATTACCGAAGATGAAGCGAGGGCCATTACGCTTGATCCGAAAGAGTATGGGGAGGACGAACTCCGTGAATTCACGCGCGAAGACCTCGTACGTGAAAGAGTTTTTCCGAACGTCATCGACATGTACGACCTCGTCTTCCCGCCGGCGAACCTCTGGCACGCGGTCCTTATCTCGTTCAAACCCGATACCCCCGAAGAAATTCGGCGAGATATCTACGATCGGTACCAAACGATGGACGCGGACTGTGGCGGAAAGGACGCTGGCGTCCTCTTCTGGAAAGTGGACCGCAACCTCGACCCACGGAAAAACGTCCATCTCGTTGAGATCGCGGTGTTCCGCGACATGAACGCCCTCCAGACGTTTCGAAACCATCCGAAACACAAGGAACTCACGAATATCTTGAGCAAAGTCGCCGATTGGCAGGTGGGAGACATTAATCACCCTATTGCAATGCCATAGGCCATGCGGACGCGAAAGCGTCCGCTTCTTTTTTGCCCAATCCTCGGAAATAAGCTAAAATCCAAGTGCATTATGTCTTCCCCTATCGATAAGAAAACGCTCGCGCATCTCGCAAAACTCGCGCGCATTGAACTCGGTCCGGACGAGGAAGAAAAACTCCTCAAAGACCTTGGGGGCATTTTTAGTCACTTCAAAGAGCTTGAAGCGCTCGACACATCGGGCGTCGCGCCGCTCACGGGCGGGAGCGACCTCCAGAACGTGTTCCGCGATGATGGCGAACGCGAAAACACGAACCAAAAAGCCGGCATCGAGCAATTTCCCGAAACGCATGACGGGTTTTTGAAGGTGCCGCCCGTCTTCGAATAGAATTTTCAATTTATCTCCCTTCGGGAGATCTCCCGCAAGGAGACAATTTACAATTTTCAATGTCCCCATTAGAAAACCTAACGATAAAGTCGTTTCACGATGGACTTGTGAGCAAGAAATTTTCCGCACGGGAAATCGCACAAGCGCACTTTGCGCATATCAAAAAAGCGGACACAAATATCGGCGCATACTTACGCCTAAGCGAAGAGTCGGCGCTGCGCGAAGCGGAGAACGTAGACCTCGCAGTCGCACGCGGAGATGAAGTGGGACTGCTTGCGGGCGCGCCACTCGCCCTCAAAGACAACCTGCTCGTGAAGGGTGGGCGCGCAACCGCGGCATCAAAAATGCTCGAGGGATACATTGCAAGCTACGACGCGGGAGTCATCCAAAAACTCAAAGCGGAGCGAGTGGTGTTTCTCGGAAAAACGAATATGGACGAATTCGCCATGGGCTCGTCCACCGAAAATTCGGCACTCCACCCCACAAAAAACCCGCACGACCCCACATGCGTCCCCGGGGGTTCCTCGGGTGGGTCCGCCGCGGCGGTCGCGTCGCACATGGCGCTTGCGGCATTGGGGTCCGATACTGGCGGCTCCATCCGCCAACCCGCGGCTTTCTGCGGCGTCGTAGGTCTCAAGCCAACCTATGGCGCGGTTTCACGTTCGGGCCTCATCGCCATGTGCTCAAGTTTGGACCAGATCGGCCCCCTCACAAAAACCGTGGAGGACGCAGCGATATTGTTCAGCTCAATTGCCGGACACGACCCCTTGGATGCCACAAGTGTTCACTATGCGTACGACGACCTCGCAAACCCGAAGCTCGAAACGATTAAAAAACTATGCGTGGGAATTCCGGAAGAATACTTTGGTGAAGGCATTTCCGAGGAAGTCCGAAGCGGCGTTGAGGATGCGATCAAAAAAATAAAAGGGTTGGGGTTGCAATTTAAAAAAATTTCTCTTCCACACACAAAATACGCGCTCTCGACTTACTACATCGTGATGCCTGCGGAAGTGAGCTCGAACCTCGGACGGTTCGACGGCATTCGGTACTGCCGTACCGCGCAGACTAACGCAGACGATACGCAGAAAAACGCAGAAAAAGGTCAGCGTGAGTCAGTGTCAAGTCAACGTACGTCCGCGCTGTCGGAAATATATTTCCGACAGAGAGGAATGGGCTTCGGCACCGAAACAAAGCGTCGTATTATTTTGGGAACCTTTGTGCTCTCGTCCGGTTACTACGACGCGTATTACGAAAAAGCGCAACGCGTGCGGAGGCTCATGAAAAACGATTTCGAAAGCGCGTTTAAAGAAGTTGACGTTATGCTTACTCCCGTTACGCCCACGCCAGCGTTCAAGATCGGGGAGAAAATCGACGACCCTCTCTCGATGTACCTTTCGGACATCTTTACGATTCCCGCAAACCTCGCGGGGGTTCCCGCCCTCTCTCTGCCGATTAAATCATATCCCTATCCTTCCGCCGAGCTTCCCGTGGGCTTCCAGCTTATCGGCAAATGGCACCATGAAGCCGACATCTTGGGACTTGGGCAATTATATGAGAAAATATGATCATAGGCTCAATAGCTCGATAGCGCTCGAAATCACAACAACAGATTTCTCGCGTCTAGCTCTTTAGCTAATCCCGCCAACGAACTAACGAGCTAACCAATGAAACCCCTCCTCGCCCAAATTCAAAATCTCATCCCCACGTCCACGTTCGACATGTTCGGACGAGAATCGCTCTCGTGGTATACAAGTCATTTGCCGCTCTTCAAAACCGTCGGGTTCGTCCTCTCATGCATTTTCATCGCTCTCGCCATATTCTTCGCGATACGAACGGGGTGGATCGCGCTTCGCATAGACCGCGTTCGGGACGTCATCTTGAAAACCAATATGCCGAAAAAGCGTTCGATGAAAATTTGGCAGAAAGTGCAAACACACTTTTATGCCGGGGATGACAACAGCTTGAAACTCGCCCTCCTTGAGGCGGACAAGGTCCTCGACGAAGCGCTCCGCCTTGCCGGGTTCCGCGGCGAAAGTTTGGGCGACCGCCTCAAGAACCTCGACGAGGCGAAACTGCCGAACCTTCAGGACGTTTGGGAAGCCCATAAGCTGCGGAATCGCATCGTGCACGAAGCCGACTTCAAGCTCAACCGCAATACCGCCGAACGGGCGCTCGCGGTCTATGAACAATCCTTCAAGGATTTGGGGCTACTCGATTAGCTCTTTTGCGGAAGTAAACAAAACCGAGCCAGAAAAGAATATCGATTGGTCCGAAGAAAACAAGCAATTTATAAACAATGGTTGCATCGTACACTCCACAAAGCGAACTCATTCCGAAGTAATTACTTGAATCATCTCTGCAGGAGTTAACTACTCGTTGGTAAAAATAATCCGCTACTAAAAATACTACAAAAGCGACTACGAGAACCGCCAACGCAAAAAACATCCATTGTAAAATTTTATATTTCCCCATTACTGTATTTTTCTGCACTAACACCTAACACCTAAAAACTAAAAACTCGTTATCGCACCGACGTTCCGTTCACCGCCGTAACCGTAACATCGCGAAAACCCGGCACGTGGGTCCCGGAAATCTCAACGCTTGAGGTACTCGTGAGCGCCTTGAACGCCGCATCCACTTTCGCGTCTTTGGAGTTAACGACGCTCAATCTGATGCCGTTTGAGAGGGTGAGGGCATAGAGCACTTTCTCGCCGCCGCTCAAGGCGCCTTTCGCCACTACAGACACCGGAGTGCTGGCGCCTGCGGGCGCCAGGAAAAACGAAAGGTTTTTTGCAAGCTCGCCCTTCTCGCTCGTGATCGCCTGAACCTGTGCCTTAAGATCGTTACCCGACGCGGTAAGATCCGCAACCTGCGTATTGAGCGACGCAACCTGCGCCATCATCGCGTCGTTCGCGGCGCCGAGCGTCATGCTTTTCTCCTGTAAATCCCTTCCTTGCATATAGAAATAAACCCCGCCGCCCCCGAGTGCCACCGCGACAATCGCAAGCACGATAACCGCAATAGACACATGGAGCTTCGGCACATGGATCGAGGTGCTCATTGCGCGTTCGGGCGACACTTTCTGCTCCTCTTTTGCCGGAGACGTTTTCACGCTTACGACCGGCGCCATATCAAGCTGGGAATTCGGGATGAGGTCGCTCACCGAGATCGTGCCCTGAGTGATCTTCGTACCCTTGTCGACAATATTTTCCCGGGCGGGCGAAACCGGAACCGACACCGTGGGAATAACCGTTTCCGTTGACTTGAACGATTCCTCGATGTCCCCCTTCCCCCATCCTGCCTGCTCAAGCTGCGCTCGCACCGCCTCCTTCCCGACTCCCGCCACAAGCTGAGCTTTTATATAATCGACTAACTGTTGATTTGCCATTCCCAGTAGTAGAAACTCGATAATTTTTAAAATTTAAAATGTTTGACTTTTATGCTTGTGTAAAAAGGGGGGTGTATTATGGTGGGAACTTTTAAGCCCGTGTGGTCAATCGAGTTTTCATTACTGGGCATTGCTTTTATTCTAACAAATTTCATCCATCGGGGATATGCGGCGTCAAGCGCCACAAAAAACCCGCGTTATTGTATGCTCAACTTTTCCGCATATTTCACGGCCTCGCCGACAAATCCGGACGACTTTATCAAATACTCGTTCGCGCCAAGATCTTTCGCCCGCTTCACGTCTTCTTCTTGCCGCAACATCGAAAGCACGGCGACGGGCGTATCAATCCCCAGCTGCCGCATTGAAGCGAGAACATCGAACCCGGGGAGCTTGGGCATCACAAGATCCAAGAACACCAGGTCGAACTTTTCCTTTTTCAAGATCTCGAGTCCGGCTTCACCGTCAAACGCGGTCTTTATGATAAATCCCGCTTTATTCAATTGAAACTCAAGCGTACGATTGAGTTGCCGATCATCGTCAACGATCAAAATGCGGATTGGTCGGGGAACTGCCATAATGATGTAATTTTATTGTAATCTACCCGAGGATGAACGCAAAGGGGGGGCTCACAATGTTTTGTTTTGCTATAGTAAACGGAGATGCCCAAATTATAGGAGGCGAACTATGCCGCGCGAAAGACCTTTTCTGCCCGGACAGTTGCTTGAGGTCAGCCCGCCCGGATGGCCGTTTGTCGGGCCCAATAAAGAAAACATCTCGCGCGTGCGGGTACTCACCGATAGCGGCGAGCGGATGGTTGTAGAGTCCGCCGTGGAGGGCGTTCCGATCCGGCGACTACGAGAGCGATACGTCTTCGGCAGCGATGATGTTCCGCCGTACGGTCCCTCGACCGTCATTATCGTAACGCCGGAAGAAGCTCTACAATACAAAGTCGCCCTCGCGCTTCACAAATTCACCTTCACGCCCATCGAGGAACCCGTGGTCGCGCCTTAGGACCCCCTCAAAAAATACCCTTCAGCTCCCGATGCTGGAGGTTTTTGTTGCAACGCAAATTTGTTGCGACGAAACGTACGGTCCAAATCCGGTCGCACAAAGCAAAAAGAAAGCTGGCAACAAAGACCAGCTTTCTTTTTGTTCGCGCGGGCGACCGGATTTGAACCGGCGATCTTCCCCGTGACAGGGGGACGTGTTAACCGGGCTACACCACGCCCGCACTTGTCCTCCGACTTGTCCGCCACAACTTCGGCGTAGGCGGAAACTTTAGTGAAGGAGGATACGCCTTGTATTGTACCGAGAAGTCGAGGAAGAGTAAACCCGCCCGCTTGCGGAAAAATCCCCAAGGTATAGAATAAAAAAAGTTTTCGAGAGACCGCACCAGGGAGGTTATGGTGATAGACGATATCTGCCCGCAACGCAAAGACATACCCCGAGTGGTAAACCTCGATAAAAATCTTCCCCGCGAAGTGGTCGCGCACGCGAACCAATGCGACTGCTGTTTCTTTTGGCTCACCAACCATCTTGCGAGGAACGAAGCATATTTTTCGACTCGCCGCCATCTCGAGACCCGGTGTCAAAAAATTCCTCGCGTCACCTTCCGGCATCTTCTTCTCGCGGCGGCGGACAGCATGCGAAAAGCCGGTGGCGAAATTGATAAGCGGGACGTCAAAACAATGTTATACACCGCCCTGAACGAAGTGGATGCCGAAGAGATTGACTCCCGCGAGCTCATCGCGCATATGGACTCCTGCACGCTCTGTCAACTCTATTTTGAAGACCTCTACGCTCAAGTGTTGAGATACCAAGAGCGGTACGAAATGCTCGTGTACTTTGAAGAAACCATACGCCCCGTTGCCGTAGATAAAGGAGAGGAAATCATAATCGACAAGTTGTTCGTTGGCAATCTCAGCCAGAAGCCCAATTAGCGGGCTTCTTTTTTTACTTTACCATTTTCAAAAACTCCCCTTCATCCAAAACCTTCACGCCAAACTTCTTCGCCTTCTCAAGCTTTGAGCCCGGTTCCGCGCCCGCGACCACGTAGTTCGTCTTCTTGCTCACCGACTCCGACACTTCTCCGCCAAGCGCCCGGACCTTCTCTTTCGCCGCTTCGCGGCTCATCGACTCAAGTGTGCCCGTGAGCACGAACGACTTCCCCGAAAGCTTCTGCGAGGCGGCGGACTGAGCGGGCGGTTTTTCTATCACCACGCCGGCTTTCTCAAGCTTTCTGATGAATGCGATGTTGCGATCGGCACGAAACCAATCGTAGATGCTCTGCGCCACCTTCGGCCCAACGTCCTTGATCTCCTGTAATTTTTCAATCGTCATGGTTCGGAAAAAATTTGCGACATGGGTCGGTTTGAAAATTGTAAATTGTAAATTGTAAATTACACGCGCTAGCACGACGGCCGTTTCCTCCCCCACATGAAGAATTCCGAGTGAATAAATAAATTTTGGCGGGGCGATCGTTTTCCGTTCCGCAACCTCGCCCACGATATTTTCCGCCGACTTCTCGCCAAAACGTTCAAGCGCGGCAATGTCGCCTTGTTGTAATGAAAAAATATCCGCGGCGTCCGAGATCAATCCCTTGTCCAAAAATTTGTCGATGATCTTAGGGCCAAGCCCCTCGACATTGAACGCGCCGCGAGAAACAAAGTGGTAGATGTTCTCCTTGTGCCGCGCGCCGCATTGCGGATTGGAACACCGATACGCCACACCCTGCCTGCCGTCAGGCATGGCGTCCCGCACCACCTTCGCCCCGTCCACGGGACAGTGTGTCGGCATCTTAAACACTTTTTCTTTTCCGGTCCGGAGGTCTTTTAGGACTTTCATGACTTGCGGTATCACGTCCCCCGCGCGTGAGATGACGACCGTATCCCCGATCTTCAGGCCCAGGCGTTCGATCTCGTCCGCATTATGGAGCGTGGCGTGTGTGATGGTTACCCCGCCCACCCGCACTGGCCGCATCACGGCGACGGGCGTGAGCACCCCGGTACGCCCCACCTGCACGTTAATGTCTTCCACGACGGTCGCCGCTTCATGCGGAGAGAACTTATACGCCACTGCCGCCCGCGGCGCTTTCCCGATAATGCCCGCCTCGTGATATATGCGGTTGTCGTCCACCGTGACCACAATGCCGTCAATTTCATACGGCAATTTCTCCCGCATCTTTTTCACTTTTTTGTGGAACGCGAAGACCTCGTTAAGCGTTCTCGCCACCGCGCCGTGCGGATTGGTCTTCACGCCAAAGGCGTTCAGCGCTTTATACTCCGCGCTATGGCTCGGGTATGCGGCGAAATACTCCTCGTCCATGCCCGCGTGCCCGATCACGCTATACGCAAAAAAATCGAGTTTGCGGCTCGCCGTTATCTTCGGATCAAGTTGCCGAATAGAGCCGGCGGCGACGTTCCTCGGGTTCGCGTAGAGCTTTTCTCCCTTCTTCTCCTGTTCTCGGTTCGCGCGCGTGAATTCTTTTTTTGTCATAAACACCTCGCCGCGCGCAATGAATTCCCGTGGGGCATTCTCCCCTTCGAGACGCAGGGGGATCGCATCAATGGTCTTGAGGTTTTGCGTTACGTCCTCGCCCACAAACCCGTCGCCCCGCGTGGACCCTTGTGTGAACATGGCTCCACGATAGATAAGCTCGACGGCAAGCCCGTCCATTTTAAGGTCGCAATAAAACGGCGCCCGCACCTTCCGGCCAAGGTAGTTCTCGAGCCGCTCGAGCCACGCCCGCACGTCCTCTTCCGAAAACGCGTCTTCGAGCGAATTCATCCGGCGGCGCCCTTCACGCACCACTTTTTTGAACTCCTTGAGTGGCTTTCCGCCCACCCGCTGGGTCGGCGAATCGGACGTTACCAATTCCGGAAACTCGTGCTCAAGGTCGAACAGCTCCTTTTTTAGAGAGTCGAGCGCCTCGTCCGAGAGGCCCTGCTTATCGAGCACATGATACAAATATCGCTCGCGATCAATGACTTTCTTCAGGTGCTCGATCCGATTGCGCGCCTCGGCTTTCGTCATACTCCACAGTATATCATTGTCCCGCAATGTTAACGGTTGCGCGGCCGCGAGATTGTTAACAAACAGCGGGATCGAAAACGAAGTGGACGGAATGTGGATGGGGGGGTCAGACAATATCTTTTTCTTTTGCCTCGAAAAACTTCAGATATGGCAGTAGTTGAAGTTCTTTAACGTTCTTCGCAAAGCTTTCCGGAACCGGAGCCGGTCCAAACCACACGCTTTCCTGTAGTATCGTAAATCCGACGAGGCGAAGTTCGGCGCGCAACCAGTTCCGTTTCCGTTTTTCTTTTTCGGGAACATCAAACACGATCACCATGTTCTTTGGGGCTCTCGTCGCGCGCGTTGCTTTGCTATGGATGGGCCAATGAAAAGCGCCGCTCGCACGATGTAAGTATTCGCGTCCCAGTTTCGTAATGCGCCACATCTTCCCCTTCTTTTCCACGAGACCCCTTTTCTTGAGCCGCGAGAGCGTTACCCGCATGCTCCCGTCGGACCATGCTGATGCGGCAGTCCTTTCATGTCGCCGAGCGTCGGAATGCCCATGCGCTCTTCTCCACACTTGACGATATTGATCGGGATAGGAGAAAAGCGCTTCCAAAATATCATACGTAAGTCCCATGGAAAAATGTTAACATATGTGCGGTCGCGTATATGTTAACAGTATGTGTTAATAAAAGATTTTTGGTTATCGAGGAAGTCCGCTACGGAAAGGTCGTCGTCGCGAGTTGCGCCGAAAACGCCCGCCGCGCCGTCGCGGCGGTCCCCCGCGAAAAAAGCACTTCGGCGCTCCCGCTGTCGCATGCCACCGTGGTGCCGCCCGAATTCACGCAATCCACCGCGTATGACGCGCCATTCGTAAGCGTATTTGACTCGGCACAGTCAGGCGCAATGAATTGGTTGTAGAGCGCGCACTCCACCCCCGCGTCCGCGGCAAAGATCGCCTTCGCGGAGTTCGCAAGGTCGGTTGTCTGGCGTATCTGGTACACCATGAGAAACCCCGCGATGGTTGTGGCTCCAAGGATAGCCCCACCCAGGGCCATCACGGCAAGGATCATGGCCTGTCCCCCACACCATAACGGCGAGCGGAAAGTCGTCCGCGTTCCGAACGAACTCGCCATTTGGTGTGGGGGCTGGCCCCTTTGTCGTAAATCGTGAAACGTGCTCATACCTCCATTATACCGAATCCGCGCAAAAAAACGGGTTCGCTGAACATCATCACAACAGCGCGGTCCCGGACCGCGCCGCGCTGGCGTCTTGTCGTGGAGAAAAAATGTTAACATATGCGCGGTCGCGTATATGTTAACAAATGTACGCCCAACAACAAAACGAAGTTTTCACGCTTCACGCTTCACGCTTCACGGATTATTCAAGCACTCGGGGTCGAAGGGGTTCGCTTCGCATCGGGAGGGCCGCACCACATCAATCGTAACGCTCGGCGGCTCCGCATCCACGGCGCCCGGGGCGCCGGAACAGGTGAGGGTATAGGTTGTGGTGTCGTTGGGCTCAAGCGTCACGCTTCCGCCAGCCGGCGGAGCAACCGGTCCGGGACTCGGGCCAATATCTGCCGTTAGATTGCAACTCAGGGCGGCGCTATTACACCCCCATGAAAGCACCACTTCATCCCGCACCACGATCTTCCGCGGCGCCGCGGTAAGGGTGCAGTTGATATTCACCACGTTCACGGTGCACGAATCGGAGCTAATGCCGCTCACCACGACCGAGGTCTTCGAGCCGGTTGATAGGTAGCGCGGAGAAAAGTCCTGGCTCGAACCGGTTGATGGACTCCCCCCAGCCGTAGAACCGTTCGTGCCATTCGCGAACCAGCTCCAACTCCCCGTACCGTCCAACGCGCGGAAGGTGGGCCGCTGGCGAATATCAACGTTGTTCCCCGCCGTCGGGAGCGTGCGCGTGCAGGACACGGGCGCCTGGACGTTCACCAGCACCGTGTCGGTGTCGCTTCCGCCAGGACCGGTACAGGTTACGGTGTAGGTTCGGGAAACGGGCAACGCTCCCGTTGATTGGCCGGTAGTATTGCTCGTACCTGTCCATCCTCCGGGAGTAACCGTGCACAATTCCGCATTCGTTGAGGTCCAGGTAAGCGTCGCCGAACTGCCGGTAAGGATCGTGATGGGGCCGTTTAAGCCGTTCGCTCGAATGTCGGCTATCGGGGGGTCCGCCGGAGGAGAACCGGGCACGATGGGGTCCCACTCGATGATAAAGTTGATGGTGACAAGAGCCTCGGTAAGGCGGGAAGGGCTCGGCAGTATTCGAAACTGCGCGTGGGCAACACGCACAATCCTGTTCCAGAGGTCGGTAAAAAGCGAATCAGATTTTTTATCTTCAGTAGCAAAATCGTGTTGCTTGACACCTTTCAGCGTAAAACCAGCCGGGTAGGGCAAATCCGGCAAGGGACCAACCACCTGCCCCGCTTTCACGCCCGTATAAAGCCCCGAGGTGCCCGCCGTGGGATTGCATGGACTGCCATGGGTACAGGGGTCATCGTCCTCGTATGAGAAATGCCACACGGATGAAATGGGAGCAAACGCGCTTGGGGGAGCGCTAGCGGTTACCGACGCGCAGTAAATGCCGGTCCAAGAATCGTTCTTCTGGGGGGAATTTTTTCCTCCGACCACAAACGAACCAACCTGGCAATATGCGTCTTGTCCAAGCACGCCGGGCACATAGACAGAAGTTCCGCTCAGGGTCGCCCCTCCCGACAGGGATTGGCACTCGCCGTAATCCAATTGAGAATTCTCTGCCCACTGACCACCGTTCACGACTTTACCCGCGGGACAGTACGTGTCGCAACCATCCGAACCGCAGTCAATCCGACCGGTTTCCGAACCGTCCGTGGGGGGATTAAGCACCGAGAAATAGGAACTCGCCACCGTACAACAAATGGGCGTATTGGCTTGGACGAATCCTTTATTGTCATTGGACGGGCTACGAATCCCGCACATCACGGTACCCGCTGAACAGTAGAAGGCATCGGTATGTCCATCGAAACCGCCGCCCTCGCTCGCCGGAATGGACGAAATGGCCGGCCACTGCACGGCGCCCGCTGAGACCGAGTCCACTTTGATGTTGCCGACGGGCCCAATAGTATCCGTTTCGTCGTCGTCGTTCGCATCGGTACAGCCGGGGTCGGGATTCACCAAATTGACGCTCGAATGATCAATCAAACCATCGCTATCGTTATCGATGCCGTCGCTACACTGGGGCAACGGCGGAGAAGAGCCAACTTGGATATTCTTGCTGAAATTCGTAAATTGTTGCGTGTAGCCCCCTCCCCCGGCGTACACAAAATTCCACCATTCGGTATATAGGCCGGGCGTTGACGGAGCGGTCATGCTCCATACTGGGAACCATACCGATTCGCCCGACACGACGTGCTGACTGGAGCCGGAATCGTAATTCGTGGTCGTCCACCAACTCCACTCCATGTCCCACTGGGAGTGATAGTGGTCCCAACAATCCGGTTCGTCGCCGGAATAATCGCAATGCTCATGCTCCCAGCCATTGTCTACAAGACCATAGTTCCCGCTCGTCGTAATGGTGCCCCACTTCCAATAGACGGCGTTTGCCGGCGCGGTAAACGAGCCGCTGTGCTGTAAATACACCTGGTTTGACGACCATATATATATCGTAGAACACGGCGACCCGTCGGAACTCGTGGGAGGGTTCGGATTGCCCGGTGCCCCCCCCTCCATGGCGGCAAGGTTGCTATCACAGAGCCCCACCGAGGGGATCCCCGCCGAACCAACCCAATCGCTTATCCATGGAAAATCGCGGTTATTTACCATCTGAATGCTCTGGTTGTTAATTGATTTAGTTTCACCGGGATTGAACGACGGGGGGATGTTGTTGGCGACCGGTTCCCCGCCTATGATGGTGAAGGCCGGCACGTAGATATACCTGCATATCAACTCACCCCATGCATCGTTTTTGCCGCCGACATACGTGTACCCTACGGCCACGGAATTCTGGGGACACCTCGCTCCCGGAACCACGGCGGTGGTAGAGCCCCAGGTAGCGCCCGCGCCCAAGTTGAGCGACTGACACCAGGCAGCATCAAGTTGACTATTGTCCCCCCATTTGCCGATGCCAACAATCACTTTATGTGGTCCAGAACCTCCGTTGCACAATCCTCCACCATCCAGATACGTGGCACCGCCCGTAAGGTAAATATTCTGCGCGACCGCACCGCTAGAAAAGTCGCAAAGTTCGGCGCGCATATTTTGATACCACGCACCACCGCCAGCCGAATATATGCCGCAAACGAACCGCGGACTGTACTCCGCGGTATCGCCGGGGCCGGGGCTGATAGTCCCGCTAGGCCCCGTCCAAAGTGGGGTCACCGCTCGTGCGTCGCTCGGAAGGGCGAAGAATGCCAGGAGCGCGAGGGCCATAAGACATCCAAGCGTTGCGCCCCGTACTGCCCATGACGGTCGAAAAGTGTGGTTCATTTTATTTTATCTTATACTCTACGGTCACGAGCGTTCCCTGGGGCCGAGAAGAGAGGGATACCGTTACCGAGGCAGTGTCTCTTGCCGCGCGCATCCCAAGCGACTTCCCGTCGGGCGATTCGCTTTTATTATCCACCGTCCAGCCGTTCTTCGAGAAGTAGCTATCGTATGCCGCGGCGAGCGCGTCAACCGACATGCCGGAGTTCCATCTGACCGTTTGCTGTCTCATCATGTTCCGCGTGCTCGTCGAAAGATTTTGCGTAGAAGCGCCATCCGGAGAAACGACCGCCACCGAGATCGGAGCGCCTTTTTCCAAAATGAGGTCAGCGGGAAACCCTTCCGGCAGGGGCGCGCCCTCCACAAAGTAAACTGGTGGCGGAACGAATTTTTCGAATTTTATATTCGGCATTCCAAACTGCCCCGCCTGCCGAGGCGCCCACGTAAGCCCCAGCACGAGCCCCGCGCCCACGACGACCATACTCATGATGATAAATTTTTTATCGTTCCCGTGCATTGTTTTTTTGTGCGTATGGTTATGGTGCGTATGGTTGTGGTGCGTAAGATGTTTCGTATGACGATGTTGTATGTGGCGCCGATGTGGCATAAATGAGCTTTTAGGTTTTATGGTTTAGGGTTTACGTTCCACGTTTCAAGATCCACGATTCATGATTTCATTAGCCCGACCTTCTTCTCGAGACGATCAATACGGGTGCGAAGTTCGGTGTAGTCAAGATTGACCGTCACGACATCGGACTTCACTTCTTTGAGGTCTTCGCGGATGAGTTTCAAAATCTCCGCCAGCGCATCAAAGCGATGATCCATTTCTCCAAAACGCCCTTCGACTGCCCCGAACCCCTCCCGCATCTCGGTGCGAACCGTAGTGAGCTCCGCGTGGATCGTCCCAAACTCACGCTGGCTCATCTCGGCCAATCGTTCAACGGTGATCTTGTTTGTTGGTTGCTCGGCCATAAGTTATAGGTGTTAGGTGTTACGACTCATAAATTGCGTAATTATTTTAAAAGATCCACGTCAACCCTCAATTTTTCCTTCAAAATTTGCTTTATGATCCCAATCTCTCGCTTCATAATCACGAATTCTTCTTCGCGATCGGTGAGGCGCTTCAGAAAGGCATCGAGCGTGCCCGCGAGGTTGGCTATCGCTACTTCAATTTTGTCGAGTCGGTTTTTTACTTCTTTCACGTCAACTTCGAGAACGGTTAATCCCGCCTCAATGTTATCAAGCCGCGCGTCCACGTTGTCGAATCGCGCGTCAACCTTCTTGAATTTCTCGTCGACGCTCTTGAATTTCTCGTCGACGCCGGTAAAGCCCCGGCCCATCATCTGCGCCAGTTTTTCCAACGTCATTTCTCCTGATTCCTTGGGCATAAATTGTGGCTGTTGGGTTTTAGGTTTTAAGATTCACGCTTCACGTTTCACGATCTTATCTTACCACATAGCTCACCATCACCCGCGCGGAATGGTCCGTAGCGAGGATCGTAACGCTCGCGTCCGCAGCGCTCTTCTTCGCATACAACCCGCGCGAGCCGGGGTATTTCGTGATAGCGTTCACGAGCGTCCACCCGTCCCCTTCGAAATACGCGAGGTATACATCATAGAGCTCCTCCATGGACCGATCCGAATGGAACTCCGTAGAGTATTGATTCAGCTTCTCTTCATAGTGAAGCGCGTAGCTCGCCGCAACGCTGGCGCGTTCGTCGAGAATAAGCTCCTTCGGGAAGCCGGCAACAACTTCTCCTTTCGCGGCATAGGTGGGCGTTATCTGCGTCGGAGGATATACCGGGCGTTGCGCGGCGTCTTCACTTCCTTTTCGCTGTCCGAGAATGGCAACAATAACAGAGACAACGACGATGGCCGTAACCACAAAGAACGCGATGGTTTTGCCGGAAAACTTGAGCATCCTTTTAGTATAGCAAATCACGCACTAAACGCTGGGGTCCCTCGACCAAGCTCGTGGTGTGACCCTTCGGGGTCAGATTGCCACGCTTCGCTACACTGCGCTCGCAATGACAGAAAATGCACGGGCGCCTACCTACCCCACGGTGAAACAGTTCGGGGTGTTCGCTGGGGCAATTCGCATACCAAAAGAAAGCCCCGCCGAGAAATATCGGCGGGGGTTGAATGAAAACAGCGTTTAGCGTTTCACGTTTCACGCTTCACGCTTCACGATTACCAGAGGATACTGCCGGCCGGGACGTAGTAAAACGTCCCGGGATTTGCGTTCGTGAAGCTCCGGGCGCCCACGAGGATCGACCCATCTTCCGCGCGCGCAAGCGAGTGCGAGAAAAGGTCTTTCCTGTTTTCACCCGTAAGCGTGAATATGGTCACCGGCACCACGTCCAGGTTCCCGCGGGCGATACCGCTCGCCGGAACGAAGAGCAGTTTGCCGCGGTTCTCATCGAACCCGGGAAAGCTTATGAGCCGGATATCGGGCCCGTCAACCACCCGGAGCCCCATCTGATCGAACCACGCGCTGTTCATGTCCCACAAGCTTGTTGCTTGTTGACTTTGAACAGCGGCGATGACGTCGATCACCTGACCGCTCGTGAGTGGTTGCTCCCAAATGAACACGGTGCCGTTCGTGAGTGTGCTTCCAAGAACCCCTTGGCCCGGCGACGTGATCATAAGCGAATGGTCACCGCCCGCAACCGTTGTTCCAAACGCCGAGTAACACGGTTGGGGGTCGCCAAAATGACACGCGTTACGCTGGTCCGCAACGAACGTTACGCCGGCATAGAGCACGCCAACGTCCGAAATAAAGAACGTGCCGCGAAGTGGAGCGCTGAACACGACATATGCCTTTTGCCGGTCAAATGCCCCGTTTTCGCTGAAGGGATCCCCGATAATCAATTTCGGGAACTTGTCGTTATTTCGGCCGGGAACGAACTGAATAGTGTCCGCCCCGGGAAACGCCGACCCGAGAAAGTATCCGCTTGAGGTTGTCCTTCGGACGAACGCCGCATCTCCCGCTTGAGGCGCCCGCAGTAAGTCGATCGACCCGAGATCAAAGAAATGGAGTCGACCGTAGATGAGATAGATTACGCCGCCGGGGCCACCGAATATACTCCCCTCACCTATACTCACCTCGCCGGCTAGCGGAGCGGAAAACGCGATGTCCGAGAAACCGTCAAGGTCGAAATCCATCCCATCCGCCATTGAATGGCCGGCGAAATGGAACTTCCTCGTGCCGCGTATCGCGACCACTTTGACGTCCGCGGGGGGACTATTGAGGTCGATCTGCGCGTAGTTCCGAAGCGCGGGACCGCCCGGCACCGCGAACACGATGCCGGCGGCAGGTTTGTTGGTCGGATCGTCGGTCGCCGTGACCATCGAAACGAGAAAATCTTCGGTTCCATCGTTATCGAGGTCGCCAGCTCGGGCGATATTATAGAAGGCGACGCCAATGCCAACAGGTCCACCATAAAAGAACTTCACGCCGGGCAGGAGAGCAGAGCCCACCTGACTGACCGTGAAACTCCCCAGATGGCTGTCGGGGTCGTGCAGGAGGTAGACGCCATTCGCCGCCGCAACGGCTACGGCTTTTTTGCCGTCGCCGAATACGCCGTCCACCGCCTTCACCTTCGCGCCCAAAAGATTCTTTGGGTTTGGGTCGGTGAGTTTGAGTGTGGGTATTCTGGCTACCGAGACCGTGGTATCCACGATAACGATTGCCGTGTTCGACGCGGCGCCATCGGAATTCACGACCGTAATCGCGAGTTCTCCCGGGGTTGCGGCGTCGATCGCGGGCATGTTCGCCAGCAGTTCCGTCGGACTTACGAATGTCGTTGTCCGAATCCCACCGTTCACCTGAACGGCAGAGCCGGAAACGAAGTTCGCGCCGATGACGGTCACCACCCAATCGCTTCCCCGTGGAGGCACCACGACCGTGGGCCTCGTCGTCGAAATGGTGGGCGTAGGATTCGGAATGACCCTTGGTTCGATCGTAACCGTCGCCGCATCCGATTTGCTCGGATCGGCAACACTTCGAACCTCAACGCGCGCTTCTGTCGTTGAGTCAACCTCGGGAGCAGTGTAGAGGCCCTGGGACGAAATCGTCCCGAGGTTTGCGCTCCAGAGAACGCCCTCATTGCACGGCCCCGTGAAATGCAAGGCCGCGCTGAACGGTTGTGACTCGCCTTCTGTGAGCGTAACGTCCCGCGGACTGATCACGACGGACGTTACCTCGCACGGAACGGGCGCCGCGTTCACCGTAAGTGTCGCCGGAGCGCTTGTCGCACTGCCAGCCGCATTACTCACCACGACCCTGAACTGCGAACCGGTGTCCGCAATCGTGGTCAGGGGAGTGGTATAGCTCGCCGAAGTTGCCCACGGAATAGCCGCACCATCCTTCTGCCACTGGTAACCGAGCGGTGGCGTGCCGGTCGCGACTACCGTGAAGGTAGCCGCTTTTCCGACCGTAACCGTCTGGCTTGCGGGTTGCGTCATGATCGAAGGTGGCACTCGGTCGCCGCCTCCTCCGCCACCGCCGCTATTTCCGCCGCCCGCGTCAGCGCAACCGGTGAAGCCCAATGCAAACAACAACGGCACGAACATCAGAACTTTCGCGCTTCTCATTTTCTGTCCTTCCTTTCTGTCTGCTTGTTTTCAAGCTCAAAATCCGAAATCTATGATTCCGGTCACTGCCGCAAGTATAACATATTCCATAAAAAAACGCAAGCGGCATTGGTATATTATAAAAGAATATTCTTTTATAATATACAGGTAATGTGCGGGGGGGGGGAGATGCGCATGACAACAACATCGCTCGGTGCGATTGAGACGATGCTGCACGCGGGATTGCCACAATCGTTTCGCCTGACCTACCGGCCGTGGCAGATTCTACGTTTCACACTTCACACTTCACGCTTCACGTTTCACGCTTCAAGTTTCACGCTTCAAGTTTCACGCTTCACGCTTCACGCTTCACGCTTCACGCTTCACGTTTCACGTTTCACGTTTCACGTTTCACGTTTCACGAATATCAACTGTCGATCTGGCGGGCGGTGATTGTGGTTTGCAGATACGTGATGACGTCCTGAAACGTCGGATCGTTCGAGGAAACGCCCACGACGATCGTCACGCGCGGCGGCCAGCAGTCAAAACTGGCGCCTCCCCACACCGTAAATTCCAAAAACCGCACGCGAACGTTGTCGCTCGTCACGGCCTCGATGGTTTCCGGTCCCGTCCGAGAACTCGCCACGCTTCGCATCATGGTCTCTCCCGCAAGGTCAAGGTAGTAACGAATTACCTCGGTCTCCGCGTTCACAAAATGCAGTTCATTCGACGTGAGGGTTGCGGGAATGGTCGAAGGTCCGCCCGAGCCGCATCCCGACGGCGTGGGGTCAATTCCCTGGAAACAGCCATCGTATCCCGGCCGGCAAAAGTTGTATCCGGTGCGGATCTCCCTCGCCATCTGCTCGAGCGTCAAACTCATGTTGTTGTTCGCCGCAAGGAGCGCGGCCAACTGTCGCTGGCTGCGCAATGCCGTGATAAAGCTCGTAACGGCGATCGTGATCACCGTTACGAAAAGCGAGAGCGCGACCAGCATCTCGATGAGGGTGAAACCCCTCTTATCGTGAAGCGTGGAGCGTGGAGCGTGAAACGGCTTTGCGCCAGGGTTAACGGGAGGAAGCGTGGAGCGTGGAGCGTGGAGCGTTTGCATTATTACTTTAATTTTAAATTCTTTATCGTTCCCCAAAGCATCCCGCCGATATCTTCGGCAAGCTGTGCCATCCCTTCATAATCTGATTCTCTCATATATTTCTCAACAAAAGCAAAGCGCAAAAGATACTTCGACTCTTTGAGCGATCCGTAGGCAATCTCAAGAAAGTTTTTATGCACCAAATTCTTTCCACGGGCATATCCCTCAATATAGTTAAGCGCAACCGATAAAGCAGAGCGGCGAAGTTGGGATGTTAGTCCATACAACTCCTCTTTCGGAAAACTCTTGGTGGCAAAATATACCGCGTGCACATATTCGTCTATCTTTCGCTGAAGTTTTTCGTGGAACGTTTCTTCTTTCATGGTGTTTCCCGTTTTACGCTTCACGCTTTACGCTCCACGTTTCACGTTTCACGGTCTCCAATTCCAGAACACATCAACCAATTGCGCTTCCGACTGAAGCAAGCCCGTTGACCACCATACGCGTGACACCACCTCGATCTCAATCGGATTGCTGCTTGGGTTTTTCGTAATCGTCACCGTGCGCCGAAATATGCTTCGGTCCCCGCTCTGATATCCATACCGATTCGTACCGGCGTCGAAATAAAGATAAGGGTTCCCGCCGACCGCGAGTAACCCAACGGTCGAGGGCGTGTCGCCCGTGGCATCCACCCTCCATGTATCATTGCCGCCAGTGTTAATGCCCGTGTCCCAATCCCATCCGCTGTCCCCTGCAATGGGGGGAACGCACCAGTCCTCGCACCCTATCCTCATCATCACGTTGTGGTCAAGAATGTTCTTCACGATCTCAATGCCTTCGGCGGCAAGATAGGTTCCGATATAGTTGTTCGTCACAATGCGGTTCGCGTGCATCGCCCGCGCAAGGAGCGCCATAATGCCCGTGAACCCCATAATAAGCACGCTCCCCGCGACAATGGCCTCGATGAGGAATTGGCCGTTCGTAGAAGCGGATTGACGCGGATCCCTATACCGTAAAAGCGGATTGACGCGGATTGTTTTATTTTCTTGGTCCACCATGGGTACGTTGTCTTCATTCTACCACCATTCACGAACTTCTGGGATTCGAGAAAAGAAGTATCTCCACCGTGCGAATACTCCCTTTACAAAAAAAAGGGGGGGTACATCCGCGTCTATCCGCCTCTATCCTTCTTCAAAAAATCCGCGTTGATCCGCTTCTATGTCTAAAAGCTTATCTGCCCGCCCGAACTGATCCGTATTGTCATCACGGAGCCATTTGCGGTTTGGAGATCAATGGTTCCGACTCCATTCGGGCTTGGCGACCCGCCCGTTCCGTTCCTGCTCACGATCGTGGTCGGTTCAGGAGGAATGAACAGCACGTACTGGAGGGCTTCGGGGGGCGTCTGCCGCAACTCAAGATCCCTGCCCGGAGCGTAGCGCTGACCGGGAAGCTCAGTGATAAGGTCGGGATCAATGGCGGCGACCGTACCGCAACGGTCTGGCAGGGGCGGGACGTCATACGAGAAGAGGAGGTATTCCTGTTGCGCGTAATCGATCTCGAAACCAAATCCGCAGACGTTCCCGAGCGCGGGATCGCGGTATGCCGTCAGCGCCATGGACTTCGCCCTGAACACCAGTTCCGCCATTTTTTGCGCCTCCACATACAGCGCGATCTGCGTTCCGCTCTGCCTGCTGTAAACGATCGCGAACGAAGCAATAAGGGTGGTGAGCATAATGACGATGAGGAGCTCGATGAGCGTGAAACCGAAGCGCGTAGAAGCGGATATACGCGGATTGTTTAACCCATAGAAGCGGATGAACGCGGATGTTTTACGGTCTTGCTTTGTCATAAATGCGCCGTTTAATTTCCAGCTTTCGACTGCCGAAATTTATTAAAAATCCCAATTGATATTCGGAACTTTTAAGATAGTGCCAAAACTGCCTGTCGTCCTCTTGCATAAGAAACGATTTTACCTTTAACTCGATAAGAATTTCTCCATTTACAATGATGTCGGGAATATATACTCCCACCTTTTGGCCACCGTGGGTAATGTCTATTCTTTTTTGAGTTTCAACGGATAGTCCCTTACTCTTTAATTCTACCACTAAAGCATTATTGATAATTGACTCCTTAAATGCCCCGCCAAATTTTTTATACAAATCGAAACATGCTCCCCGAATGAGATAGCTTGCGTCCTTGTATAATAGTTTTTCTCCGGTTTTCGTCGCCATACTATCCGCGTCTATCCGCTTCTACATTTTAGCTTATCCGCGTAAATCCGCTTCTATGCTAGAAAAAACGAAAAATATGCGTCCGCAAGCTCGTACCCGAAGAAAAACACGAGCGCCGCGCCGAGCGCGAGGAAGGGGCCGAAGGGAACCGCGCTCTTCATGTGCTTGCCCCGTGCCGCCATCGCCCAGATGCCGTAGGCCGCGCCCACGACGAACCCAAACATCGTCACCATCATGATATCCGGCCACCCGAAGAGAAATCCAAGGGGAATCGCAAGTTTGAGATCCCCGAGCCCCATCCCGCGGCCGCGCGTGATCGCAATGATTGCGCCGAAAAAGAGAAGCCCGAAGAGCGCGCCGAGCCCGTGCGCCACCCACGGGTTCTGCGAAACGGAAAGGAGGGGCGCGATATCCCCCGTAAACGAAACAACACCCGCGGTTGCGGCGAGAAACACGACGTATGCGATGCCGAGCGCCCCAAGCGCAATGTTCGCTTCATCGGGAATAAGGGAGTGCCGAAGGTCAATGAGGGATATGAGGAGAAGCAACTCAAAAACCACCACCCACACTACAGTAGGTAGTAGGTAGTAGGTAGTAGGTAGTAGGGGGAAGACGATAGAAAGACGGAGCGGCACGAAAACAAAAATCAATCCACTCAAAAGTTCAACAGCGGGATAGCGAATGCCGATGCGCGCGCGGCACCGGAGGCAACGGCCGCCCTGTAGCACAAAGCTCACGATCGGAGCAAGCTCGAACCAGCGGAGCGTTTTTTTGCAATGCGGACAATGCGAGCGCCCGTGTAGGGACCCGAAAAACAAAAAGTGGTCTGGGCTATACCGAAGGGCCACAACGTTGAGGAAACTCCCGACGGCGGCGCCGATGAGAAAAAGCAAAGAAGCTGTCATGTTTTTACTTTAACACAAGAACGAGAACCAATCTCAAAAACCATGTTCCGTCATCGCGAGCTCTCACCAGAAAGCGCGGCGATTCGGGCTACAAACCATTTTTCTGGATTGCTTCGCTGTGCTCGCAATGACACGGGGACTCTGGATTGCCGCGTCGCTCGCGGACTCACTCCTCGCAATGACGGAAGCAATGGCAGTACAACCATTGTCCACGAAAACCAAAACCTCCCGAATGGGGAGGTTTTTGTTTTTAGTTGCGTCACCCGCCTAGAGCGAAACACAATAGTTTGGCGCAGTGCACGTCAAAGCACCACAACCGGTTGGCGGCTGATAACTGTTGAATACCCCGTTATTGACGTCTTCGAGGAGAGCTTGAAGCGTATACGTGGTTCCACATGACCCATCGTATGAGTAATTTCCCCCCGACGGATCGGTCGGCATCTGGTTGATGCCCCACGCAGTGCCAACGCCGTATACATCGGTAGCATTGCAGTTGGTATTGGGACCCGTGTATGCACCCCCTGGATACACACCGCATCCATTGAAGTAGATCTCGAGCGCGTTCTGCATCTGGCGCAAGTCCGCGATTCTGCGCGCGTCGCGGCCGAGCTTGCGCGTGGAGTTCAAGCCGATAAGCACCATCGAAGCGATGATACCGATGATCGCGATTACGACCAAGAGTTCGATGAGCGTGAAACCTTGGTCCGGAATTCTCTTTCTGCTGATTTTTAACATTATTGTTGATATTCTTTTATAACTCGACCTTTCGGACCCGACATTTTTCATGTGGGGTTCGATCAGCCCCTAGGCCTAAACGGGCCAATCGCATAATGAGTAGTGTAGCATATTCAATCGTGGAGCGTGAAACTTGAAACGTGAATCGTCCGAAGAAGCCCGAGCACACGTTTCACGCTTTACGCTTCACGTTTCACGATTACTTGATATTCGACGTGAGCTGGTAGATCGGGATAAGAATTGCGGCAAAGAGAAGCCCCACCATACCGCCTATCACGACCATGAGGATGGGTTGGATAAGGTCAACAATGTTATTGATCACGTTGTCCGCCTCGCGACCATAGAACGTCGATATCCGCTGGAAGATCTGCTCGATCTTACCCGTCGTCTCTCCCACGGCGATCATTTGGGCCACGAGCGCCGGGAAAAAGTCCTCGCGCTTCTCTAAACTTTGCGACATCAGCATCCCTTGCCGGACGTCCTCCGCGATCTCGTGGACCACATCCCGATACAGCACATTCCCCATCATTTGGCTGATAACTTCGAGGGCTTGCGCCACGGGAATCCCTCCGTGGATCAAGAGCGCCGCCGAGTTCGCAAAGCGGGTCATAATGACGGGGACAAAGATCTTTTTGAGGAGCGGCAAACGGATCTTCGCTTCGTCGAGTAGCGCCTGTCCCTCCGCGGTCTTTAGATAGTTCGCGGTAAACCCGCCGAGCACAAAGAGCGCGACGAGCACGACCGGCCACCAGGCGATCAAGAATTCCCCCGTTCCGAGAAGTATTGCCGTGTACCAGGGAAGATCAACGCCCCCCTCGGTGAAGATCGGCTTCAACTGGGGGAACACGAACGTGACCATAAGAATAACAACTCCTCCAAAGAGTCCCACGATCACGCCTGGGTAGATCATGGCGGACGCGGCCTTCGTGGCAAGCACGGCTTCTTTCTCCGTGTAGTCCGCGAGAAACCCGGTTACTTCATTGAGATTCCCGGTGATCTCCGCGGCGCGGATCATCTCGACATAGAACGACGGGAAAATATCCCCCTGGCGCTCAAGCGACTGCGAAAATGAAAGTCCCGAGTCCACATCTTCGGATGTCTGAATAATGGCCTCCTTGAGGCGCGGGTGCTTGGTTTGTTTGAGCAGGGTCTTGAGCGCGGTGTTCAAGGGAAGCCGGGCCTCGAGAAGCGTTGAAAGCTGGCGCGTAAAGATCACCATGTCTTTCCGCCGCACGCGCCCGAAAAACTTTGAAATAAAATCGAGCCAGGGGGGCTGTTCCGCCGACTCGATACTCAACACATAAAGATCGTGGGTGGTGAGAATACTGGCCGCGGAGTCCCTGCTCCCGGCTTCCACGACACCCACCTGCAATTCCCCGTCTTTGGTTTTCGCTTTGTATTTGAACTTCATTTTTTAGAAGCGGATTGACGCGGATCAAAACCGTAGAAGCGGATGAACGCGGATCCTCCTCCGCGCATATCCGCCTCTATATTTTTTTAGTTCCGCGTGTATCCGCATCTATGGATTAGGTTCTTTCCAAAAGTATCCGCAATTCCGCGGGGTTCAAGGAGTATAGCTCCGCGTTCTCAAGGGACACTTCTTTGTTCTTAATGAGATTCACGAGCGACCGGTTCATGGTCACCATGCCTTCCTGCAAGCTCGTTTCGATCACGAGGTCGATCTGATAAATTTTCCGCTCGCGGATAAGATTTCGGATCGCGGGATTCACGATCATGATCTCCATCGCGGGAATTCTGCCCCCCGAAACCCTCGGTAAGAGACGCTCAGACACGATCGCAACCAGGGTAGCCGCAAGTTGGGACGTTACCTGCCCCTGTTGCGCCGCGGGGAACGAGTCAATGACGCGGTCGATCGTCTGCGACGCGGAATTCGTATGCAGTGTCGAAAAAACAAGGTGGCCGGTTTCCGCCGCGGTCATCGCCGTCGCGATGGAGATCGCGTCCCGCATTTCGCCGACCATCACGACGTCCGGGTCCTGCCGCAAGATCGTGCGAAGACCCGCATGGAACGTGGGCGTGTCCTGCCCCACTTCGCGCTGTGACACGATACACTTGTCCTGCGTGAACATGTACTCAATCGGGTCTTCGATCGTGATGATGTGATCCGATCGCGTGTGGTTGATTTCGTCGAGGATCGCGGCAAGTGTCGAGGACTTTCCATGCCCCGCGGGCCCCACGAGGAGCACAAACCCCTGCGAAAGGCGCGCGAAGTCGTGGAGTATCGGAGGCAGACCCAGTTCGTCGATCGTCCGAATGCGCGCTGGGATCAAACGGAGCGCCGCCGCAAGGTACCCCCGCTGATAATACGCGTTCACCCGAAAACGCGCCTTGTCCTCAAAACTATAGGCGAAGTCAACTTGCTTTTCTTTGTCGAGACGCGCGCGCTGTTCCGGGGTAAGAAGTCCGGCAATGAGCCCCTCCGCCACATCGGGAGTCGTGATGGATTCTTTTTGAAGCGGCACCAAAACCCCGTCTATGCGAATCGTGGGACGCCGCCCCACGGCAATGTGAAGGTCCGACGCGCTCTGTTTCGCCGTTGTGATGAGAAGTTCTCTAAGTTTTTCGGCGTGGTCCATGGAAGTCGTGGAGCGTGGAGCGTGGAGCGTGGAGCGTTTCGAAAAGATTCTTACGCTTTACGCTTCACGATACAAGCTTCACGATTATTATATCACATATCCTCCGTCTCGCGCATCACTTCTTCAAGCGACACCTTCCCCTGAAGCGCCTTTAAGACCCCGTCCTGTCGCAGAGTGATCATCCCTTGGCGCTTGGCCTCCTTAAATATCTTCTGGACCGTCGGGCCGGCGTTAATAATCTCTTCCAACTCCGGCGACATTTCGAACACCTCGAAGAGCGCGGTGCGTCCCACGATACCCTTGTTCTTGCATTTCGCGCACCCTTGCCCGTGATACACCCGATAGGGTTCTTTGAACTCATTTTGGATCTCCGGGGGGAGGTCGGCAAGCGCCTTCTTGATGGCTTTCTGGGCCGGGGGCGACGCCTCTTCGGCCGTCTTGCAGTTGGGGCATAACGTTCCCACAAGACGCTGGGCAAGCATGATATTGACCGACACCGGCAGAAGGAATGGCTCTATCTTCATGTCGATGAGACGAGGAATAACACCGGCGGAGTTGTTCGTATGAAGCGTCGAGAGCACGATATGGCCCGTAAGCGCCGCTTGCACCGCGAGCCCCGCTGTTTCGGTGTCGCGGATTTCCCCCACCATAATAACGTCGGGGTCCTGCCGAAGAATTTGGCGAAGGCCGGCCGCGAAATCATATCCGATCTCGGGCCGCACCTGCGACTGGTTCACGCCCGAAACGAAATATTCCACCGGATCTTCCAAGCTCACGATGTTCACCGAGGGCTCATTCAAGGTCTGCAGCACCGCGTAGAGCGTCGTCGTCTTCCCGGAACCGGTGGGGCCCGTAACGAGTATCATCCCGAACGGCTTCTCGAGGCCTCGCTTCACGATCTCCAGATTTTTATATAACAAGTCCAAACTGTCGAAATTTTTGAGTCCCGTGGTCGGATCGAGTACGCGCACGGCGATCTTTTCTCCGAGCGGCGTCGGGAATGTGGCAACACGGAAGTCGATCTCGCGGTCAAAGATCTTTGTGCGGAAACGTCCGTCCTGCGGCACGCGGTTCTCGTCGATCTTCAAGCTCGAAATAATTTTAATGCGGGAAATGACCGGCTGGGCAAGTTCGAGGGGAAGCGAAGCGACTTCCTCAAGGTCGCCGTCGATGCGGAATCGTACGCGCACATAGGTCTGCTGGGGCTCAATATGAACGTCGGACGCTCGCGATGCCACCGCCTCCTTGAAGGTCTGCGCAACGATCCTCACGACTGGCGCTTCTTCGTCCGTGATCCGGTCTTCAAGCCCGATCAGCTTTTGCCCTCCCTGGTCTTGTTTAATGCCCAACGACTGCACCGCTTTCTCCACCTCGGTGCGGTAGGGAGAATACTTCCGAAGCACGTCCTGCCAGTCGCTCCACGAAATAAGGTACACGCCGAGATTCACCTGATTCCGCCTGCCGATGAATTTCAAGGCATCTTGGGCTTTTTGGTCATCGGGGTGCACCATGCCGATAACGAGAAGATTGTCTTTTTTAGAAATGGGGACGGCCGCGTACGTGCGCGCGGTTTCTTCGGGAATAAAGTCGAGTACGGCCTTATCAATATCCTTTGGGTCGATCTTTTTATAGGGAACGCCGAGCACGGCGCTTTTCAATTCGGCGACTTTTCGGTCGTCGAGAAGCCGCTGATTCGCAATGATCGCTTCCACGGATTCACCGGAAAGAAGCATGTCCCGCGTGAGCTTCGTCGCGGCCGCGGCGCTCAAGAATTTTGCTTTTTGGAGTTCCGCCAAAAGGGTTTCGTTGGTCATTGGTAATTAAATTCTAAGCACTAAACCCTAATTTCTAAACAAATTCTAATTTCTAAACCATAAACTCGAGATGCTTTCGTGTTTCGATGATTAAAATTTAGTGCTTGTTTGGGGTTTAGATATTAGGATTTAGAGTTTTCTAAAACGGTACAAACGGGTTCGGCCGGCCGGCCTTGCTGGGATCGGGCTCCGGCACGGTAACATATTGCTTGAGCGAAGACATCGCCGGACCGTTAATGGTCTGATTGGCATCAAGCGCCGATTCCCCGAGGGGCTTGATGTTCACGAAATTCGGCGGTATCACCACATCGACAAGCGGCGGGTTCACGAAGAAAATATAGTAAATCGCCACGATGACGACCACGAGTATCCCCGCCCAAATAAGCACCCGGAACATATTTGTCTTATTCCCCCCTTCTTCGACAACGATCGCCATATGTTTATTGAAATTTCTAAACTCTAATATCTAATTTCTAAACCGTGTTAAGTTTATAATTTTTGATATTTGAGCTTGTTTAGGATTTAGAAATTAAGATTTAGAATTTTCGACCTTATTGACCTTGATAATACGTCGTCACGGCAACCTCAAACTCGAACAGGTCCTGCACGGCTTCCTTTGCGTTCGATGCCGCGGACGCGGGCTTCACGGAAATTGATTTTACGTCGAAAATAAGGAGGTTCGTTTCAAGATACGAAAGGAAGCTTTTTAAGCTTTCGTATCCTCCCGTGAGAGAGATCCGCAGAGAAAAATTGCCGATGGGCTTCTGAAGCGCGCCCTGAAACGTTCTTTGCTTCGGCGCGGAAGACGCCGCAGCGGTTCCCGCCGGGGCCTTTTTCGTTGGCGGGGGGATAGTGGACACGGTGATCGAAACAATGTCAATGGAGCTTTGTTCGCTTATCCCCGCAACCTGCGCGATGGCTCCGGCGACATCTTCTTTGAGGGGGAGAGCGGTCGAGATCGCGTCCCGGATCTGCGCTTGGCCCTGGTAAGAACTGATAAGGGTTTTCACTTTCCCGATAACGTCCGCCTCGTCGCGAAGGAACGCCTCCTCCGAAAGAAGCTTCGCCTTCAACCCCTGAACATTCTGGTACGCGGATTGGACGAACTGGAAATACAAGAACAGCGACCCCAGAAGGAGTACCAGTCCCACCATCATGCTCGCGAACCGCTTTGAGCTTTGTTTCATCCCGTTTAGGTTTGTGGCTTTACGGCCGGCTGCGCCGGTTGGCTGAACTTCAGGAGATAGTTCGGATCCATAAAAAGCGTCACGTCGAAATTCCACATCCCCTCCTCGAGCGAGATCTTTTTTATGTCTACCCTCTTCACTTCTGGCCGACTCTGGAGGAGGATAAGCTCTTCGTTCACGTCGTCCAGGGCCACCCCCACGCCTTTTATTGTTACTTGATGCACCGCGGCATTCAACGAAAATTCGGTAATATAGACATTCTGGTGTGTGTTTTTTTCGAGCCAATCAAAAAGCGGGGACGCCACGACATGCTGCGAAAGAATGGTTTTCAGGTTTGCCAACTGAGAATAAAACTCGATCAGTTGTGTTTGCCGCTCGAGCGGTATGTCTTGTAAAATGGCGGCCTTTTGGTCTTCGAGTTTTTTGAACGAAGCGTTGAGATAGGGGGCGTATCCGAACGCAAGCCCCAGATAAATAAAGAGGGTGATAAAGAAAACCGTGCTTGAGAACATCAAAAGCTGGCCGGACCATCCCGGAGTTCGGGGCGGTTCGCGTCCAAGCTGTTCAATAACTTTTTGGGGGAGTGGCATTTTATCTTGAAGCGTAAATCGTGGAGCGTGAAACGTAAGAATAAATCATTTTGGTTTTAGGTTTTAGGTTTTACGCTTCACGTTTCAAGTTTCACGATTACCCGAACTTCTTGAGCGCGAGTCCGAGCGCGACGGTCAGGACGGGATTTAGTTCCTGAACGAAAGGCGCCATCGCCGGTTGATACTCGAATTTCGAAAACGGCGCGGCTTTCACGGTGGGCATTCCCATCTCTCGTTCCATATAGGGCTCAAGTCCCAGAAGGTTGGCGCCACCACCCGCGAGCACCACTCGTTCCAATTTCTGCGCGGCGGGAAACTGGGTGCCGTACTTATAGCAGGCCTTTTTCACCTCATTAATTATAGCATCTAAAAATGGCAACATTATTGTGGATAACTCATGGTTCGGGCCGGTTCCCACAATCCCCTTTTCCTTCTTGAGCTCTTCGGCGCGAAGCGGATTAATGCTTAAACTCGTGGCCAAGGCCTGCGTGAACGACGCGCCGGCAAAGTCACACTGACTATTGAGCCGAAGCTGCCCCCCTTCAAGAAACGCGATATTCGTCGAACGGCTTCCGATGTCGACCACGACCGTGGGCGTCGGGTCGGTCCCTCCAAAAACGCGCGCCAAGCTCAATCCCTCTATCTCGAGCTCCCCGAGCGTGAGCCCCGCCAACTTAAAAATCCTTTGGTACTTATTGATCTGTTCCTTCGGAATCGAAATGAGCAGTATCTGCTGATGCTTGAACCCCTGGTCATCTTTCGACTCACCCACCTTGATCCAGTCGATCACCACCTCCGAAATGGGAAGAGGAACATATTGTTTCACCTGATATACCATCGCTTTGTCAAGGTCGGCGGAGCTCATGTCGGGGAAATCGAGTACGGTCATAAACGTGTTGAAGGTGGGGATCGAAGCGACCACGGCGGTCGTGGTGGGACCCATTTCCTTCACGAGGATCTTCAAAAGCTCCACGACTTCTTTTTCGAAAAGTTTCAGCGTGCTTGTCTGGAGCACCTGATTCGCGCGGGAAAGATATCCGCTTGATTCGAGGATGGCATAGTTCACGACCTCCGGCCGCTGTTTCCCCTGTTTGACTTCAACCGCTTTGATAGAGGTCGTACCGATATCAACACCGAGATACGCAGGAAACACTCCCTGCCTGAATGACTTGAAAATGCCCATAGGATTACTTTATAGTATACCAATATCTTCACCCTCCCTCCATTATGTCGCTCACGCGCTTCTTATTTAACCTCGTCTTCCCTCCGCGTTGTCTCGGCTGTATGACGACCCTCCCGCATGACATTACCCTCTGCGATGCTTGTGAGAAAAAAATCGTGTTTCATCAAACGCTCTTCTGCGGCAGTTGCGGCCTGCGCTTACCCGCCGCAGTTTCAACGAAGGCGGGCCTGGCCACCTATAAACGGACGTGCCACAAGGACTTCCCGTATGTGCTCGGGGCGGCCACTGACTTCGGGAACGATATCGTGCGAAACCTTATCCACGCACTCAAGTTCCACTGTGCTCGCGGCGTAGCGGAAACACTCGGAACGTTCCTTGTCCGGTATGCTGAAGCGCTCTCTCTGCCCCTTAAAAACTTTCTCGTCGTACCCATCCCCCTTTCGCGTGCCCGTATGCGTGAACGCGGGTTCAACCAATCGGAGCTCATCGCAAAAGTGTTCGCCGACCATTTTAACCTGCCGCTTGAACGCGGAATGCTGACGCGCATCAAAAACATGAAGCCCCAAAGCGAAACGAAGGGCTTGCTGGAACGGAAAGAAAACATCGCTGGAGTGTTTGTCGTACGCGACCCCGATCTCGTCGCCAAAAAAAACATCATTTTAATTGACGACGTCACAACGTCGGGCTCTACGCTTCTCGAGGCCGCATCCACCCTCAAAAACGCCGGCGCGAAAAAAATAATCGCGCTTGCGGTGGCAAGGGCATGAATCTAGGTTTTAGTTGTTGGGTTTTAGGTTATAGCAAGAGAAAAGGAAAAAGTGTTATAATTTCTAAAAGCTCAAGGTCAACAGCTAAAAGCTATTTTATGAATCCCTTCGAAATCAAATGGCAGGCGCCGGAATTCGAGTACCGGGAAAAAGGAGTTTCTTGGTATTGGGTTTCTATCATCATCGCGGCGCTCCTTATTGGCGTTTCCGTGTGGCAAAAGAATTTTCTTTTCGGATTTTTTGTCGTTCTTGCGGAAATATTGATGCTTTCGTGGGCGAACCGAAAGCCATCGCTCGTCGAATTCACCCTCACCGAGAAGGGGCTTTCGGTCGGTGGGCAGAAATTCCATGCCTATGCGGACATCGAAAGTTTCAGCGCGGAGGAATATGCGGAACAGGAGTGGCCCGACCTCTACTTCCAGTTCAAGAAGCGCTTAAGAACGATGGTAAAAATAAAAACCCCGAAGGCGCGCTTCCATGAGATATTGAAGGCGCTGAACACGTTTCTCCCGCAGGTGAAGCATGAACCCTCGCTCCTCGACGCGTTCGAGGAATTCGTGGGGTTTTAGAACCCATCTCGAAATAGTCTGCTTGCCTAAAATGGCTATTTTCGGCTGCGAACCGCTCATCTCTCCTTGGGGCAGCACAAGCTACATCTTCGTCGAGCTTCGCGGTTCTCGCTCAAAAATATCTCACTTTATTTCAAGCATCTATTTCAAGATGGGTTCTGATAAGTAACAAATAACTTATAACTAATAACCTATAACAACTTAAAAATCCGAAAGGGTTTTTCGTTGTTTTGTTATGAGTCATATGTTATATGTTATAAGTTATTTAAAGCGCGCCCGTCGTTCAATGGATAGGACACGGCCCTGCGAAGGCTGAAATTGAGGTTCGATTCCTCATGGGCGCACCAGAAAGGAAATTGCAAGTTTGAAATGGTTATCTCGCTTCGTTTGGCGACCAAATCATAAGGAATTTTGTGGAAAAACAACCAATCTAAAAATGGGTAATTTTATGAAAACGCAGTATATTCGCGGTTATCACCCCACCAAAAGGTTGTCCCGTGGTATTTGCATGGTGATAGTGAGTAGTAGGCGGCAAAAAATAAAGGTTCTGGAATGGATTGACCTTTTCTATAAAAAATCTATAATGGAGATAAATATGCGGGTATAGTACAATGGCAGTACGTTTGGTTGCCAATCAAAATACACGGGTTCGATTCCCGTTACCCGCTCCATTCTACGCCCTTGAGGCGGAGAATGGCCCTTCGTAGCTTTATGCGAAGAAGGGCTGTTCTAAAAATTGTGATGACTTGTAGTGGGGCTTCGAATGGCAAGCCACTTCTTCGCTCCTTATGGAGCTACGAAGTGCAGGCCACAATAACAAATGTATTACGTTTATATTTTGAGAAGCGCTCAATTTGTGAATCAGACATATATTGGATCAACCTCTGACCTAAAAGAAAGATTGATTTCCCACAATAGTGGCGCCAATAAACATACGAGCAAATTTAAGCCGTGGAAAATTGTCTGGGTTTGCGGATTTTTAAACAAAGAAAGGGCAGTTGCCTTTGAGCAATACCTTAAAACCGCTTCTGGCATTGCATTCCGAAGAAAGCGTTTAATTGAGTAAAACGTGAGATAGTAAGGCGTCCCGTTACCCGCTCAAGTGAAAAACGGTGCGGCGCAGAACTAATCTGCGCCGTTTTTTACTCAACGAAAGGTTCGCGAATGCCAATACGGTATAATAAATACCATGAGCAAAAAGATCGACTATTCGACGAAGAGCGCGCCGGAACTAGTGGATCAGATCATCCATCAGGCGATCGAGGGTAAGGCATCCGACATCCACCTCGACCCGAGCCGCGAAGGACTCGTGGTCCGCTTCCGCGTCGACGGCATTCTCTACGCCATACAAACACTTGAGCAATACACCGAAGAAGAAGTGGTGTCGCGCATCAAGGTGATGGCGCAAATGAACATCGCGGAACGCCGCTTCCCGCAAGACGGCCATTTTGAATTTCCCCACGAGGAAAAAACCTATAATATCCGGGTTTCCACGGCTCCCACGATCTACGGAGAAGCCACCGCGCTCCGCATTTTAAATCGCGAAGACGTGATCGTGGGCCTGGGCGACCTCGGCCTCAACGCGGAACAGCTGAAGCTGGCAACAAAGATCATCGCAAGCCCTTCCGGCATGGTGCTCGTCACGGGTCCCACGGGTTCCGGGAAGACCACGTTCCTCTACTCCGCCCTCGGCACATTCAATAAGGTGGCGCGTAACATCATAACCCTCGAGGATCCGGTTGAATTTCCCATGCAAAGTGTGCGCCAAATCCAGATCGACGAATCAATCGGTCTTGGATTCGCGAAGTCCATGCGCGCGATGGTCCGTCAGGACCCCGACGTCATCATGCTCGGCGAGATCCGCGACTCCGAAACGGCGCAGATGGCGTTCCAAGCGGCCTTGACCGGCATTTTGGTCTTCGCTACCTTCCACACCTTCGACGTGCCGGGACTCGTGATCCGTCTCATCGAAATGGGCGTCCCCCGTTCGGTTGTGGCCCACGCCCTCTCGGGCGTCATCTCGTCTCGCCTCGCGCGAAAGATCTGCTCCGCATGCGCGCAACCCTACGCGCTTTCCGAGCTCGACCAGAAGATGCTCGGGGAACGAGCGGTCGGACTCGATGGACTGAAAAAAGGAGTGGGGTGCGACCTCTGCCATGGTTCGGGATACCTCGGAAGAACCGGGTTGTTTGAGGTCGCCTACTTTGATAACGAAATAAAATCGAAGATCATTGAAGGCGCTCCCCCAAGCGAACTCCGCGAATTTTTCAAATCAAAATCAACCATGAGCTTGCGCGAATCGGCGATGGAAAAGATCAGGGACGGCATTACGACGATCGAAGAAGCGGTGCGCGTCATCGGAATCGCGGACTAGGAACCCCTAAGAACTCGTCGTTTATTTTTTTCCGCAAAAAATCGGCTACCACGCGCCAACTTTTTTTGAAAAAAATTTTTTGTCGTGCACGAGGAACGTGCGAAAAATGAGAAAAGTTTTTGACTAAATTCCCCAAAAAAGGTAGGGTATAGGGGTAGAGGCCGCGCTCCACGGGGGGGGGCGAAGGGCGTGTAACTAAATCAGCGCTATTCCGTTTTCTATGGTAGATGGCGAAGAAAAAATCTTAACGTTGGCCATCAGGGGCAAGGCCTCGGCTTTCGGCTCTCTCTACGACCACTACCAACCAAGGATATACCGGTTTGTGGCGATCAAGGTGGGCCGTCGTGAGGAAGCCGAGGACCTTACCCATCAGGTATTCCTGAACGCGTGGCAGAACATCGGAAATTATAAAGACCTCGGGCATCCCTTCTCGAGCTGGCTCTATAAGATCGCGCGGAATCAGATCGCCGATTATTACCGGGCGCGGCGCGAGACGGCAAGTATCGACAACATTGATCCCGAATACTTTGCCGCTCCCGCATCCGTCCACCTCGACCTTTCCATGAAAATGGAATTCGAGCACGTGCGAAACGCGATACAGAAACTGAAGCCGGAGTACCAGGACGTCATTATTATGCGCTTTATCGACGACATTCCCATTAAAGAAGTTGCCGATTCGCTCGACAAAAGCGAAGGCGCGGTAAAGCTCCTCCAGCATCGAGCCATTAAGGAACTGCGAGACATTCTCTCGCGCAACAACAACCATGGACCTTATCAAAATTCTTAAACAATTTAAACAGATCGAACCAAGCCCGGATTTCGCGAAGAGATCCCGCGGCATTATTTTGAATTCTCGCCACTCGCTCCGCGCAAGCATGTGGTCCCTTTTTATAAGAAATCTTGAATTCGGCGCGAGTATGGCGCTCGCGGGATTCTTAATCGTCATGATGGTGGGGGGTTTTTCCGCGTGGAATACCTTCTCGCCCTTCCCCATCTCGAACCTTGACCCCGCGGGACTCAAGGCGGAAGCGGAAGCGATCGATATCCAGATACAGCTTACCTATTTGAATTACGCGGGGGAGGGCGCCCTTTCGATTATCCAGAGCGAATCCACGCCTCAGACCATCATACCTTCACCGGGGGGAGGTCTGGAGGATGCAGGGGAGACAAACGACGTCCGGGTCGTTCAAGAAAACACCTCTACCCCAAGCACCGTTTCGATCGACGACGCACTTTTCGAGCTGTCCCAATAAACCAGGTCACACCCCACGAACGAACCCGCCTTCCGGAAAGCGCGGGTTTGCGTCTTATGCGGCGATATACTACGCACATGCACACTACACATAATAGCGCGCTAAGTATGCTCTGCATGCTACTGTTCGGCCTTCTTTTGTTCATTCCGGGCCATCCGGCCAAAGCGGCGTGTACGCTCGACCGGAGCCGATTTGCCGAGCTGCGGTCGATCCAGGAAAACTTCTCAATCGACTCCCTCGAGAAAATACGGCAGGAACTCGCTATTCGTAAGCAACTTCTCCACGCGACGATTGATTGCGCGATCGAAGAAGCCGCAAACACGCAAACGAATCTTGAGGCGTTCTCAGGTAAGGATTCTTATATACAAACGTTCCGCGCGCAACTCATCGGTCAACTTGTAAACAGCGCGAGCTACTACCGAGCCGAAAAAACAAAGATTGACTATCTTGGGCTCCGGGGAAGCCGTGAATTCGCGGAAAATGTAAGGGATTGGCGGAACAACAACTACAAGCTCATCGCCAAAGACGCGGCAAATCTGGTGCTCTGGACAGACAATCAAGATCTCATCGAAAAAGCGCGCGCGCGCATGAGCGCCATAGAACCCACGATCGGCCTCGCGAAAATCGTCGACAACGAAAAAGTACAGGTGCTCTGGAAAGACGCGCAATCGCATTTTGAAGCAACAACCAACCACAACCGACGGGCGACCACCGCGCTTCGCGAGCGCCGTAGCGCAGATGAGGTGCTCGGCCTTATGAAGTCCTCGCTTGAGGCGCTCGCCGCCACCTATCAGAAACTACTCGACATCAGCTCGGCGTTCAGCGCAACGCCATAGCGTTTTCCACAGCAAAACCCCCCATAACCGGGGGGGTTTGCTGTTACGGTTCAAAAGGATCCTTTTTAACCGTTTTTAGAGCACCGCTTCTTTTAACACTTTACCGGCGCGGAACTTCGGCTTTGTTGAGGCCTTGATCTGAATGGATTCCCCAGTTTTTGGGTTCCGCCCCATGCGAGCAGCCCGCTTTACAACACGGAATGTGCCGAATCCCGTGATGGCCACTTCTTCGCCGCGGCCCATGGTTTTTACGATGGTGTCAAACACCGCGTCCACCACCTTCTGCGCTTGGACCTTGGTCTCGAGGCCGGCCTCCTTCATGACTGCCTCTACTAATCCTGGTTTTGTCATATGTTTGCTTAGCAAACACACTAAGTACCGCTAATATAAAACGAATAAACGCCAACAACTTCGTGGTGCTTCGTCTCGTATTTGTGGTTATTGGTGTGTGCTTATCGTATTTCGACCTTTTATCTTTCATTTAGTATAGCAAATTCAGCACGAAAACACTCGCGTACCGCCCCTACTGGATGCCGAGCGTGTCCAAGATCGGCTTCAACTGACCGTACGCGGGACTCTTCGTGAAATCAAACTTCTTCGCCGCCGCGCCGAGATACTCCCGCGCCCGCACGTTGTCGCCATTCAAGAAGTACGCCACCCCGAGCTTCGTCTCGGTTTCGATGTCCCCGGGTTCCATCTGGAGGGCCGTAAGGTACAGTTCGATCGCCTCATCAAGATGCCCGGCGTCCCCGAAGTAGTCGGCCACGGTGCGTGGTTCATAAAAGTTTTTCCACTTCCGCCCTAGCCGCAACGCTTCGTGGATCTCCACGTACCCCGTAGCAAGATCCTGCGTCGCGAATGCAAGAAGGCCGTAGTAAAAATGCCCGTCCGCAACCCGTGGGTTCAAGACGATCATGTCTTTCACGATTTGGAGCGCAAGCTCCCGCTCGCCTTTCAAGAACTTTGTTTTTGCGAGCGAGAAATATACCTGCTGACGACGGGGGCTGAGCCGTAAGGCAATATCGGCTTCTCGCTCCGCGGCCGCAAGGTACGTTTCAGGGTCAATTGATGACGCCTGATTGTAAAGGTCAACGAGCATATAGTGGTTGAACGCATCTTCCGGATGCTCATCGCGCACCCATTCCATTGCCTGAATCGAAATTCTCACCTCTTGCTCCGGAATTAAATAAGGTTGGTAAAAATAGGCCTCCACCACCTTCGCCGCGTAGTCGCGCGCAAAGTTCCATCGATACGGACTCCAATCCTTGATCGACAGCTTAAAGTGCTCAATGCCCGCCGCTACTCGCCCCGCCACGAAGTCGTTGAATGCCAGAAACTCGTAGTACGACGCTTGCACGGTGCGAACGTTGAAGTAATACGCGGCGACGAGCGATACGAGGATTGCGCCCCCTGCCGCCCACGCCGGTACCCGTGCAACATGTTCCGCATGCGGCTTAGGGATGACTTCCTGCGCACGCGCGCCCGCCACAAGACCAATCATGAGGTAAAAGAGCAAGGCCGGCCCTATCGTTTCAAATACAAAGAGACCGTGCACCACATACGCCGCAAACGCGGCGATCAGAAATTGTCCCCACAAACGGTCCCGCAAACGCCACGCCTCATGCACAAAAAATGTAGCGAGCGCGATAAATCCCAGCGTGAGCAGGATACCGCCTGCTACTAGATACTCCATAAAAAAGTTGTGCGGCTTGTCAAATCTCGTTTCCTGGTAGTTCGCTTCAAGTAGGCGGGGGTCGTAATGTTTGTTGAAAACGATATTAAAGTTCTCCCATCCCCAACCCGTGAACGGCCGTTCCATAAATCCGCGCCACGCCGCCCGAAGAGCGATGAGACGGGGCTGGAGTGAAGCGTCTTCCGAGGAAATAGTGCTGAACCGCTGAAGCCCTGGCACATTGCTCCACAATGGATTCGAACGGGTAAACCAGAAGAGCGCCGCGCCGGCGACGAGGAGAACGGCAACGCCCCGGTAGAACGCTTTCTTTTGTAACATGCCTGGCCTGCCCGCCACCTGCCTGCGCAGGCAGGCGATAGCGTGAGCGATTCGGGCAGGTCCGCCGGCTTGGGTTGCCCCTCCGGCAAATCGGGCAAACGCGCCTTCGGGGGGGCAGACAGCGAACAAGAGGATGAGCACGAACACTCCCGCGCCCAGCGCAAGAATGTCGCCGCGCGTCTGTGTGATAAATACCGCCACAATGTTAAGAATCGCAGCCGCGCCGAAAAAAAGTAAGTGCGGCATCCTGCGTCCGTGAGATGCGCGCCGCTCCTCGAGAAAAAGATAGACGGCGAAAAAAAAGTTCGAGAGAACGTATCCCGCCAAAAATGTCGGATTATCGAACGTAGACCCCGGGCGGTTCGTCGTCCCGGAATTCAAGAGTAGCGTGGGGACCCACAGTTGTATGACGGCGATGCCGGCAACGACCGTGCCGGTCATAACGGATGCGGAGAGCAGCTTTTTCAAAAGCGACTCGCGATATACCGACGCAACGACGAGCGCGAATGCGGCGCAATGAAGTATCGCCACCGTGCCGAATGCCCGTTCGTAGGTAGACCAAAAGCTCCTCTCGATATCCGCGCCCGCGAGCGAAGTTACCGTGAGCGCGCCGATGAATGCGCCAAGCGCGAAAAGAAGCGAATTTTTTGAAGGCCGATAGCAGGAGTCGCGGACGGCAAGCACGATCCATAACGCAAAGGTAATCTCAACCAGGGATTGGAAAAACGCGGTTTTTGAAATAGTGAACGGGAACGTCCCCTGCCGTATGAAGAAAAGAGGGGCGAGAACGATCGTGGCAACAACAAGGAACAGAATAACGCGAAGTAATTTGGATGAGGACATAAGAGTCGTGCTTGGTCGGCGCTTACAATCTAGATATTTTCTTATAAAACCTATCGGAAGTCAAAAAAACCAAAACCCCCTCCGGCCGAAGCCGGAAGGGGTTCTTGTCCCGTAGAATTCCGAAGGAATTTGTACGGGGTACGAGGTACGGGGTTTGCTCTGCAGTTGTCTCAAGCAACCGCGAAAGTGGAGCTGGGAACCTATGTTCCTGCCGCGTACGTCACCGAAGTGATCGTGATCGGAACCGCAGTGGCAGGGAGGCTCAAGTTGCTCGATGCCGCAGTATCAAGCGCGTCAGTCCACCGCACATTACCCGCCGCACCTATCGTAATCGAAAGGGTTGGCGACACACCGCTCTCGGCCGCTTTCATATTGACGGTTGAATTGATTCTCGCGGTGAAGCTCTTTGTCGTACCGGCCGAGACCGTATAGCCAAGCAGATTGTAGCTCAACCCCGTGCCATCCGTGCCGGCCGTTGTAGCAAACGTGAGCGATGCTCCCGTCGGAATTGTTCCTGCCGAGAGAGTTATGCTACCGGCTGCGCCAGATATAGTCGCGGTTACCGTAACTACGTTAGTCGTAGAGGTAGCCGTTACTCCCAACACGGAACTTGAGGCGTTGATGGCGGTTGTGATATCGGTAGCAATCACAGTGGCTGTTGTACTCGTTGGTTCTGATGGTGTAGTTACGGTGAACCCCTTTACAACAACCGAGTAGGTTCCTGCCACGGTTCCTGTTGCCGCTACGGTAACCGTCCCCGTAGAAGTCGTGTTTGCCGTCCCCGTCGGGTTGTACGTCGTCCCGTTCGCCGAGTCGTAGAGCGTCACTTGGCCGGCTGCAGGATTGAAGAAGCTTGAAGACGGCGCCGAACCGTTGAAGGTCAAGACCACCGTATTGAGCTGCACCGCCCCTGCCGCATCCGCCGCAAAGTTGATCGTTGCAAGATCATCAACCGAGGTCTTGGAGCGGCCCGAGGCCACGCCAAGTCCCGTTCCCGTCACGGTGAGTTTCGTGCGGAGGAG
>Ga0155706_115_pt2 | contig 44419 bp, 57 predicted proteins | sample RifCSPlowO2_01_FD_107363 | JGI IMG/M metagenome (GOLD analysis project Ga0155706, IMG submission 107363) | Candidatus Liptonbacteria bacterium RIFCSPLOWO2_01_FULL_52_25
GGTGCCCGGCATTTCTCCTGCTCACTCGCGTATTTCTGGCTCGCCTTTGCTTCTGGTTGCGGACATGGTATCCTCGCTCTTCGGAAAGAATCTCCGTTCGAAACAGAAACGGGAAACTCGACGGCAAATTGCCCGCTGCCACCCCGCCTTATTTTTTAAGATAATCAGCCACCCGTTCCACCACCTCTACGAGTTTCATATTCGCCTTCACGGCATACTCCTTGACGTCCATCCCACTTGCCCGGCGAATATCCTGTTCCTGCCCGAGATTGCTTACGATAAACACCAGGGTGTCTTTCCATGAGGGATTTTGACGCATTGTTTCAAGAACATCGAATCCGCTCACGCCAGGGAGCATGAGGTCGAGCACCACGGCATGCGGCGGGTTTTGCTTTAAAAATGCAAGCGCGCTTTGGCCGTCGAGAGCGACCACGGACGCTATGTTTCTTTTTTCGAATTCCAGCTGATATAATCGCACCAAAAAAAGATCGTCTTCGATAATAAGGACCGTTTTCCCTTGTGCCGCTTTTGCTGTCATATTTAAGAAGTGCGCATACCCATGTCCCGTTCTCGAGGCATACCACGCGAAGCTCTGACCGCAGAAAAGGTATAATAAAAGTGAGATTGTCTATACAAAAACTATAGTTTTTATAAGTTTCTGCTTGGTTTCAACGAATTTCATGCCGGAACCGGGAGGAGCTCATTGAAACTAATAGAAATTGATATCACGGATTTTTATGGATCAGAATTTTTTCTGGGGCGCGGCGACCTCCTCACATCAAGTAGAGGGCGGGAATCATAACGATTGGTCAGAGTGGGAGCTCGCCGCAGACCAACGCGGACGGAACGCGGACTCACGCGGACAAGAAACGCGGGCGCAAAAAGCGGCACGCCTCGCACGTAAACAACAGTGGCCGGACTATATCCTCAATAACTATCCGAATCCCCTGCAGGAAGAAAACTATATTTCAGGGAAAGCGTGCGACCACTACAACCGTTTCCGGGAGGATTTTGACATCGCGAAATCCCTCGGCCACAACGCGCACCGGTTCTCGATAGAATGGTCGCGCGTGGAACCCGAGGAGGGAAAGTTCGACGAGAAAGAGATCGCGCATTACCGCGAGGTTATCCGTGCGCTCCGCGAACGAGGGCTTGAACCGTTCGTCACACTTTGGCACTGGACGCTCCCCGTGTGGCTCGCGGAAAAGGGTGGTGTGCTTAATAGGGACTTCCCAAAACTTTTTTCCCGGTACGTTGAAAAAGTTGTCGCGGCGTATAAAAACGACGTTCAATTTTGGATAACTATTAACGAACCCGAAATTTACGCCGCGCAATGTTACTTCCGGGGGGTGTGGTCGCCGCAAAAAAAGGGGCCGCTCAACTTTTTCCTGGCAACGCATGCCATTATTCGCGCCCATAAGGCCGCGTACGCCGCAATAAAATCGAATAACGCGGATGCCCGGGTGGGAATTGCCAAAGACAACATTTATTTCAGTTCCAGCCGATGGAATATACTGGGGGTGCTTGCCCGCAAAGCAATGAGGTGGATGTGGAATTATTATTTCCTTGAGCGCATGCGCGAATATCAAGATTTTATAGGGCTTAATTATTATTTTCACCGGCATTTCGGAACTCACCCGAAAGAACTCCGTTCTGATATGGGGTGGGGAATTTATCCGCACGCCTTCTATCATGTGCTTCGGGAACTGAAACCCTACGGCGTGCCGATCTATGTTACCGAGAACGGCATTGCCGACGCCCGCGACGCGCACCGCGCGAAGTTCATCCGGGAAAACATCAAGTGGATGAAGCGGGCGATGAACGAAGGCGTGGATGTCCGCGGCTATTTCTACTGGTCGCTTCTCGACAACTTCGAGTGGGACAAGGGTTTCTGGCCGCGATTCGGCCTCGTCGAAGTGAACTATAAAACAATGAAACGAACCATCCGCCCAAGCGCGCTTGAATATAAGAAAATAATCAATTCTTGGCCAAAATGATTTCGTTTCTCGCGTCCATTCTACCTACTACCTACTACCTACTACCTACTAATTTATGAGTTGGTTCTTCGCGGCGCTCGCCGCACAATTCGCGCTCGGAAGTTCTGTTGTTTTAGACAAGCTGCTTCTTAAGAAATCCTATCGCAATCCAGCGGGATATACGTTTTGGATAGGGATCATCGGGTTCTCGGCAATCGCGCTTATTCCTTTTGGATTCACGTTAACGACCGCTCCTATTATTTTGGGGCTTTTCACGGGCGTCATCTTCGTGCTCGCGCTTCTTTTTCTCTACTTTGCCCTTTCCGGCGGAGAGGCATCAAACACGATTCCCCTCATCGGCGCTCTTTCCTCAATTATCACGCTCGTTTGGGGCTATCTCTTGCTGCATCTCGGCCTTGACCTTCTCGAATTCTTTTCGTTCGCGCTTCTTATCATCGGCGGAATCTGCCTTGCCATAACGGAACCGAAAAACGTGCGGCGCAAAGTTATTTTGTTCGCCGCGTTAAGCTCGATCCTTTTCGGACTTTCAAACGTTCTCACCAAGGCCACGTTTCTTGAAGCGAATTTTATAACGGCGTTCGTCTGGATAAAAATCGGCGCGGGACTTACGGCGCTTTCTTTCCTTATTATTCCCTCCGTACGAAAAATGATCCTGCGCCCCGAACAGCGCGATGAATTCCGCAATCGCTGGGGATATATCGCGAATCGCATCCTAGCAGGAGCCGGATCAATCCTCATGTATGTCGCTTTTTCGCTGGGCGCCCCCGCGCTCGTTGCCGCCACGGCCAATCTCCAATACGCATTCATCTTCTTGGGCGGATGGCTCATCCTCAAAGAACGATTCCGGGGATGGACGTTTACGTTAAAAATCGCCTCACTGTTCTTTATCTCGCTCGGCGTCATATCTCTCGGTACACTTGATTACCTCAAAGCCCACGCCCCCGCTCCCAACCGGCCTATTGCCTGGGGCGTTACTTTCTCTCAAAAGTTCTCCGCGCTCATGGGCTTCGACTGGAAAGAGAATTACAACGCGATACTGGACGATCTCGGCGCAAAGCGCCTTCGGGTCGGAGCGTATTGGGACCTCATTGAACCGCAACAAGGGCAATTCGACTTTGCGGATCTGGATTACCAAATGGACCGCGCGAACGAGACGGGCGCGAAAGTCGTTCTTGCCATCGGCCGAAAAGTCCCGCGCTGGCCGGAGTGCCACACGCCGCCATGGGCGCAGGAATTTCCAATTTCCAATTTTTCCGCCGAAGGCGGATCCGCCCCAGGCGGACAATTTTCAAACAAAGCCCAGAACGAAGCACTTCTCACCTACATGAAAACAGTAATCGAGCGATACCGGAACCATCCGGCGCTTCTCTACTGGCAAGTGGAGAACGAACCATTTCTGCCCTTCGGCATCTGTCCTCCATTCGACGTCGAATTCTTTGAAAAAGAAGTTGCGCTCCTCAAATCCCTCGACACGGAGCATCCTCTCCTCGTCACGGACAGCGGCGAATTGAGCTTGTGGTTCCGCGCAGCAAAGCGAGGCGACGTCTTCGGCACCACGATGTACCGCCGGGTGGAGAACAGGTACTTCGGGAATATCGATTATAATCTGCCACCCGAATTTTTCCGGCTCAAAGAAGCATTCTCCCGATTTATGGCCAAGAAACCGGACCAGAAATACCTCGTGATTGAACTCGGCGCCGAGCCCTGGCTCCACCATCAGCTCTACGAAACGGACATTCAGGACCAACTCGCCGTCTTCGATCTTCCGTTCTTCAAAGATACGATCCGCTACGCGAACGAGACCGGGTTCGACGAATACTACCTTTGGGGCGCCGAATGGTGGTACTGGATGAAAGAAAAACACAATATGCCGGAGTTCTGGGACTACGCAAAGAGTGTGATTTCAGCCACGCCATAGACGCTCCTTGAGTTTGGAGAACAATGGTTGCCCCGTCATTGCGAAGAAGCGAAGCGACTGCGGCAATCCAGAAGAAATCCCTCCCTCCTTCGGAGTACTCCCTTCGGGAAAGGGAGAATAACTGGATTGCTTCACCCTTCGGGTTCGCAAAGACACGGAAAGCATGTAAAATGCGTGGCTCACCTCCACACCATAAGAATCGCCGCTTGACAAGGTGAGCCGAAAGGGAGTATACGAAAAGATAGAAGCTTTCGGGCTTAAATTTCCAGACAAGGAGGTGTGCCATGCGCCTCATGGACCAACGCCAAACACTTGATCCAACCCTACGCAGTGCCGAATCTCAAGAGTTTGAACTCGCCTTACGGCAAAAGATTGTCGGCCAAGAAGAAGGCGTCCGAGCCGTAGCGGACCTCTACCAGGTCTACTGCGCGGGGATGTGCCTCATGGGCCGCCCCGTAGGCAACCTTCTCTTTCTCGGCCCAACCGTGTCGGGAAAAACGAGGATTGTGGAAGCGACCGCCGAGATTCTTTTCGGCGATCCGCGAGCCATGATCAAAGTTGACTGCGCCGAATTCCAACACAGCCATGAGATTGCGAAGCTCATCGGCAGCCCTCCGGGCTACCTTGGCCACCGCGAAACGCATCCGCTTATCACCCAGGAGGAACTCGCGAAATATCACGGATTAACCCCATATTATCAGGGGGGCAAGGCACCGTTACAGCTTTCCTTCCTGCTCTTCGATGAGATCGAGAAGGCATCCGACTCCCTGTGGCAACTCATGCTCGGCATGATGGACAAAGCAACATTCACGCTCGGTGACAACCGCCGCGTGGATCTCTCGCAAACCATGATATTTCTTACGTCCAACCTCGGCGGAAAAGACATCACGGAACTCATGACCGGCGGTATGGGGTTCGTGCAGCCAGGGGACAAACCGGCGGACAAGCTCAACGAGAAGATCGGCCGGACGGCGCAAGAAGCCGCACGCCGCAAGTTCTCTCCCGAGTTCATGAACCGGCTCGACAGGGTCGTGGTCTTCCATCCTCTGCAAGACACACATCTCGAACAAATTCTTGACATCGAGCTCGGCATGGTCCAACGCAGGGTGCTCGACACCGCTCGTGGGCAATTCCTTTTTCGGGTAACCCCCGCGGCCCGGGCGTTCCTTCTCCGAGAGGGAACGGACATGAAATACGGCGCGCGACACCTGAAACGAGCCATCGAAAAGCACCTTGTGTACCCGATGGCAAACCTTCTTGCGACCGAACAAGTACACCTCGGCGACGTGCTGTGCATTGACTGGAACGAAGCCGAACAACGCCTCATCTTTGAACGCGAAGGTGAGGGAGCGATACTGCCCGTAGCGGTGCCTGCGGCCTCGGCCATGGAGAACACATTAGCCGCCAGCGCAACCGGAGGCAAAGCGGAAGCGCCCCCAACAACCACTGCGGCACCCGCTAAAGAAAAAGTCAGGCGCTAACCAACCAAGAGGACGGAACTTGCATTCCCGCCCTCTTTTTATGTATGCGAATGGCGCGCCTCCGCCTGCGTCTCCGGCAATGCGAATGCGCACATGCGAATTACGGGGGAATGCCGATGAAGTAGCCATAACGAATTGGCACATGCGAATAGTAGCGGATAGTCGCGGATATGAACGCTGATAAACGCGGACACAATCCATCCGCGAAAATCTGCGTTTGATCCGACTCATGCATACATCGTAGTGCTTTTTTACTACACGTTTATACAACAATTGTTGTATAAACGTGATTCATGCGCGGTTCTTAAGAAAAAAACCGGCAAATGTGTTGCCGGCTATCGCCTTTCATACATTTTAATAATTTTCTTCACGGCAACGGTTACAACAAGACCCGTTTCACACCGTTCACATTCGCTCCTCAAGGTAACTATTTTTTGTCTTTGCTGAACGTGGCTGCAATCAAAGGATACGACCCGTTACAATTCTCGCACACAAGTTCGATGGGAACATGCGCGATAGGATTTTGCTTCTGCTTTTGTCGCGAAGACACAATACGCCTCCCCGATTCTGTCTGCTTACTATACTATAGCAACCTCCCTACGTCACGGAAGGTGATGAGCACGATAAGAAGGATGAGGAATACGAATCCAATTGCGTTCAGATGCCCCTCGAGCCGCTTCGAAAACAATGGCGACCCTTTTATTTTTTCGATGAGTACGAGGAAAAATTGCCCGCCATCAAGCGCGGGGAAAGGAATAAAGTTCACGACCGCTAAGCTCAAAGAAATTTGCGCAATAATGCCCAGAAGAAAAATGAATCCGAGCTCGCTTGTTTCCGTGGCGACCGAAACGATCCCAATCGGCCCTACGACCCCCTCTAAAAGTGAAGCGTGGAAGAGAAGGTTGCGGATAAGATCGTAGAATGCCGCAAACGTGAGCCCGGCAATTTTTACGGACAGCGTGAGTCCGTGATACAGGGCCGCGAAAACGCTTTCTTTCACCGCACCCCCTTCAACGAGCGAAACCCCGAGCGCACCCTCTCCGGGGTTTGTTTGTACCCGCGGGACAACTTTGAATTCCACTTCTTCTCCACTCCGACTAACATTGAACACGATCTCCTTCCCACGATTGGCATTCACAAAATCAATGAAAGGGTTCGAGGCGCTAAAACTCTTGATAATGTCCCCCTCCTTGACTCCCGCCTGTTCGGCGGGAGAACCCGCCTGCACGCCACCTATGACGAGCACCTGTGGCGTACCCACGGCAAGTACGGTCGAAAGCAAGAACCATCCGAGAATAAAGTTAATAATAACGCCCGCCGAAAGCACGAGCGCGCGCTTCCACCACGCCTGGAAGCGATAGAGATGTTTTTTCTCCTCTTCGGAAACTTCTGATGGCATCTGCAATCCATCCGCTTCGCCTGCAATTTTTACGAATCCGCCAAAAGGAAGCCAATTAATAGAATAAAGTGTCTCTTCTCGCTGAAACGAAAACATCCGCGGTGGGAGTTTTAACTTTTCGGGATGCAGACCCACCATCTCCGGCGGGAATCCGAACCCGAATTCATCGACCTTCATGCCGAACGTTTTTGCGGTAAAAAAATGCCCGGCTTCGTGGGCAAGGACGAGGAACGACAAGGCGAGAACGACGAGAATTACTATGAACATACACCCAATATACCAGGAAAAAAACTATTCGCCAAGTTCTTTTATTTTCCCCTCCACAAGCACCTCGATCTTTCCGTTGACATCCTCCACGATTTTTTGAATCTTCTCCTTTGTCTTGAATGCCGCGTCTTCGCTCATTTCCTTTTTTGTTTCGGCTTCCTTCAGCTTTTTCATGATCTCGTCACGCCGGTTACGTACCTGGATGCGCGTCGTCTCACTCGTTTTTTTGACAAGTTTCGTTAGTTCCTCGCGCCGTTCATCGCCGAGCGACGAAAGCGTCGCAATAATGTTGTTCCCGTCGGTCCGCACGGAAAGCCCCACATGCGCCGACTCAATTGCCTTCGCGACCACTCCGAGCGCGCCTTTATCCCATACACTTATCTGTATGCTCCGCGGCGGGACGATAGAAAGCGACCCCAACTGCCGCACGGTAAGCTCCTGCTCGTACAGATTGACGCGCAGGTCCTGTATCATCTCGACCGACGGCCGATTCCCGCGAATAATCGAGAATTCCTCGCGGAGTTTTTCGGACACGGCTTTGAGCGCCGCGTCCGCTTCCTTTAAAATTTGTTCGCCGGTAATCATGGGTTCATCAACGAATAACGAATTTCTTACGAATTTACGAATAAGCTTTCGCCTTCCGCTTGATTATAAACTTACTACAGCAGAGCTTCGAGTTGCAACTTCGGGTTCAAGTTATAATTCGCCACATTCTGACGCAATGCCAGGAATTTGTGCCACTGCGCAATTTTTTCTTTTTCACTATTCGACAGAGAAAAAGAACCCTGAGCCACGTCGAAGGGTCGCCTGTTCGCCGCCACATATAAGATCATCGCGTCAAGTAGCTTTCCGAAATTAAACCCTTCGTCTTCGAGAAGCTTCTTCACAAAATCACGCCGTTTATCGGGAATAAGTTTAAATAGTTTCTCGGCCGATGCCCTGGCCTCTTTAAGGTCTTCGTCTTTGAGGAGTCGCAGGGCAAGGCCCGGTTTCCCATGCGCTTTCTTAGCCGATTCTTCGGCGGTTTTTTTTGCGATTCCGTGTTCTTCCGCGAGCCACGCGGCAATCACCTTCTCGGACACGGTTCCGAAATAGATCTTTTGAAGCCGAGATGAAATGGTGGGGAGCAACGCATCAAGGTCGTTCGTCGCGAGAATGAGAAGCGAGGATGGAGGGGGCTCTTCCGTAATTTTGAGCAACGCGTTCTGGGCTTCCGTAGTTAGCATCTCGCACTCGTCAATAATAGCCGTCCGACGCGAACTCGTGTTCGGTTTTTGGAAAAGAAAGTTTTTGATCTCGCGCACGGCGTCAATACCAACCGAATTCTTAATATTTGGATCAAGATATTTCGCGAATTCAAGGTCAATGACTTTCGCGTCGTGCATCGCCTCGCCCTCCGTCCACGGCGCGAATTCCTGTTTCTCCAGGAATTTGGCAAGTGCTTGCGCGACAGTTCGCTTCCCCACCATCGAAGACCCAAAAAAAATATAACCGTGGGACAGTTTTTGCTCACTCCCTAATTTTTTCAAGTCCTCGACAATCTCTTTGTGTCCAATGATTTCTGGCATGGTCAAATCCTAAGCTCTAAATCCTAAACTCTAAACTGACTGCTTCGCAGTCATCCCGAACGCAGTGAGGGAACCCGAGTTCCTTCGCTTCGCTCAGGATAACAAAACCTTCAGGTTTTGTCAGTTTAGAAATTAGATATTAGAATTTAGAAATTCTTAACATCATTATGCCACAGCCGCCATCTTGGAACAAAACGACCCGCGCTCTACGCCGCTCGTTTCCACACCGACTTCTCCCCCCTTAACTTCTTCTCCGTCATCACCAATTCGTCGTAAATGCCGTCAATAAGGTTGTAATTTTTCGCGTCGAGAAGGGTTACCCAGGCGAATTTATCGGACTCGGACGGATCAAGTGCAATATCGCCCGACACATAATCGGCGACGCACGAAATAACGAGGGACGGGACCCCGTCGGCATGTACCGTGGCCAAGCTCGTCACGTATTGAATATTGTCTATCTCAATGCCTACTTCTTCTTTTACCTCTCGCCGCAAGGTTTGTTCCAAAACGTTGTACCAATAATGTTCGGTGTCTTTCGGAAAATCAAGGTAGTCCTTCGTTTCGAGTTTCCCGCCCGGCACCGTCCACATGTTGGGAAACCGTTTTTTGCTTGCGGACCGGCGAGTAATAAGATACTTCTGATCTTTCGCCACGATCGCCGTAATCGCTACTTCGTGAAGATGTTGGTTCTCCATCTTTTTACTTCATTGGAAATATAAGTTATTCAATCACCTCCACGTGGTACTCTCCAATGTTTGCCCCATTAATCACTAAATGGGCAAGCGGCTTAGGCGCTTGACGCACCACATTTTCAACTTTACCGTAAAAATTCAAATATATTCGAAATTCGTCTGCTTTGTATATATGTGCATCCACAAACGAATCGGGAACGTCAGTTAAGTCCCAATAATACTCTTTTGGGGACGTTTTCGATGAAAATTGTCCCAGTCGCTTTCCATAGATGCGCAACTTTGGCAGTCCATTTTTCCCCTTGGCTTGTATCGCATCGAATAATTCGCGCGTATTTTCGAAAACTCGGCCGCGTGGTTCTTCGGAACCCTGTTCTCGTTCTATGGGCATTTATCTCTTGTTCAAAAGCGTCCGCTTATACGTATCCAAATGGCTCAAAATGAGACCTGTGCCCTTCGCTACGCAGAAAAGAGGGTCCTCCGCCACATATACCTGCACCCCCAAGAATCGCTCGAGGAACTCCGACATGTTGTGAAGTTGAACGCTCCCGCCCGAGAGAATAATTCCCTTCTCCATAATGTCCGCCACAAGCTCCGGGGGCGTTACGTTAAACACATTCTGAATCGAACCGGCGATTTCCATAAGAAGCGGGTGGAGCGCTTCCGCGATCTCGTTCGAGTTGATAACGATGTCCTTCGGAAGGCCTGTTACAAGGTCTCGCCCGCGAAGTTGGTATTCTTTCTTGTCTTTTGTGGGGATCGCCGAGCCAATCTCGATTTTCACGTTCTCCGCTGTTTGCTCGCCGATCGCAAGCGCGTATTTCTTTTTCACATAATCGCTGATTGCCTGATCAAATTTATTGCCCGCGATCCTCAAGCTGGCCCAAGAAATAATATTGCCGAGCGCGATCACGGCCACCTCCGATGTTCCGCCGCCAATATTGATAATCATATTTCCCGAGCGCGCGTTAATGGGGATTCCCGCGCCAAGCGCGGCAAGAATCGGCTCGCGCACGATAAAGGCATTCCGCGCGCCGCCTTCTTTCGCGGCATTCACTACCGCGCGCCGTTCCGTTTGCGTAATGCCCGCCGGCACGGAGATCACGACATCCGGTTTCATAACGTTCATCCATCCAATCGCCTTCGAGATAAAATACGTGAGCATCGCCTTCGTAATGTAGTAATCGGCCACCACGCCGTCTTTCAGGGGGCGATACGCGACGATTTCTTCGGGTGTTCGCCCGATCATTTCCTTCGCTTCGACACCCACCGCAAGCACCGAATTTTCGGGCTTCGTAAGCGCCACAATGGTGGGTTCGTTAATCACAAAACCCTTCCCCGGCACAAAAACTACGGTATTCGCCGTCCCCAAATCAATGCCAATTTTCTTCGTAAACATGAGCTTATAGTACGCCGAAAGAGCCCGAAAAGTCAAAATAAAAAAGGCGGGTGTGCCAGAAAAACCCTTAAAATAAAGACCTGGTGGTAATTCTGGGACGTGCGAAGAATCTCTACCCGAGATCCTTCACTGTCGTTCAGGATGACGAGGTGCGCTTAATCTCTGCGCCCAAGCGACTCAACCGCTCATCAATCTTTTCGTATCCCCTGTCGATTTCTTCAATTCCTATTATTTCGGATTCCCCGTCGGCGACAAGCGCCGCGATAACATCCACCATCCCGCTCCGCAAGTCGCGCACTTCGAACCTTCCTCCTCTCTGCAACTTTGTCGGTCCGTGAATCGTCGCCACATGGTTGAATCCTTTTCCGTTGAATCGGCATGCTTCACCTTCGGGGCATTTTTGCGAAACTTCGATATTCGCGCCAATAGCGTTCAAATCCTTCACGTATCCGAAGCGGTCTTCGTAGATCGTCTCGTGGATTACGGAGTCCCCTTCTGCTTGTGTGAGAAGCACCGCGAGCGGCTGTTGCCAGTCGGTCATAAATCCCGGGTGAACGCCTGTTGTAATGTTGAGGGCCTTCAGACCATTCGCCTTGCCCGCCGAAGCGTTCGCGAAGGATGGGCGGTGAAACACGATTCCTTCCTTCACCACTTCGTACTCCGCGCCCATGCGCCGCACGGTATTTAAAAATGTTATCAAGTGGTCCTGCGCCGCATCCCGCACAAGCACCTTTCCGCCCGTTGCGATCGCAAGGCACGCGAAGGAAACCGCCTCAATGCGGTCTGGTAATACCCGGTGCTCCACGCCTCGGAGACGCGCAACGCCCTCAATATGAATATCCCGATTCGCGCCAAGCTCGATGATGGCGCCCATTTTCTGGAGCATCTTCACGAGTCCCATAATTTCGGGTTCGAGCGCGGCATTTAAAATGACTGTGTTCCCTTTTGCCAAAACCGCCGCGAGAATCGTATTCTCCGTCGCCCCCACGCTCGGGAACGAGAATTCCACCCGCGCGCCGTAAAGGCCATTTTTCGCCATCGCCCGATAACTCGTGGGGGTTACCTCTATCGTGGCTCCCAGGGCCTCTAATGCCTTGATGTGGAGGTCCACGGGCCGCGGACCGAGCTTATCGCCTCCCAAAATCGGCACTTCCGCCTCGCCGGTTCGCGCGAGAAGCGGCCCAAGCGCCAATATGGGAATTCTATTTTTGCGGGAGAGCTGGGCGACCCGAGAATTCTTGATCGCGGGAGTTTTAAGCGTTGCCGTACCATATTTTGTCGTAACTTCGGAACCAATGCTCCGCAAAAGTTCCGCCGTGATTTCCGTATCCCCAATTTTAGGGAAATTCACGAGCGTAACGCCCTCGTCCGTAAGGAGCGAGGCGATCATCATCTTCGTCGCGGCGTTCTTTGAGCCGGCAAGTTTTATCTCGCCGTTCAGCGGTTTCCCGCCTTTAACCAAAAATTTCATTGTGAAGAAAATTCTTGAGTTCTTTTACCGAAATGCGTTCCTGCTTCATCGTGTCGCGATTCCGCACGGTCACGGTGTCTTTGAGTTTTTTGTCGTCCCCGTCGCCCAAGCTATCGAAATCAACCGTAATGCAGAACGGCGTCCCGATCTCGTCTTGCGCATAGTACCGCTTCCCGATGTTGCCGCGGTCGTCCCATGCAACCATGAAATGCTCGCGGAGGTTGTCGTAAATTTTCCTGGCGTACTTCACGAGTTCCGGCTTGTTCTTGAGAAGCGGGAACACCGCCGCCTTATAGGGCGCGAGTTTCGGGGGAAGTTTCAAATACGTCCGCTCCCCTTCTTCGATATAATGGTCAAGAAGCGTAACGAGCACAGACCGGTCTACGCCCCACGTGGGCTCAATAACGTGCGGATAAAACGGTTCGCCCCCCTCCTCTTTGTACGGCGCTTCTTTGAAGTGATTCTTGAGGTCAAAGTCCGTGCGATACGCCAAACCATATAGTTCCTTCCGCCCAAAGGGGTAGTCGTATTCAAAGTCCACCGTTCGCTTCGAGTAATGCGCGCGTTCTCCGTCGGGAATTTCAATTTCATGAACATGGTCTTTATGTATGCCAAGGTCTTTTGTGACCCATGTTCGCATTTCCTCCTGCCAATGCTCAAACCACTTTTTCCACTCTTCCTCGCGAACAAAATACTCTATCTCCATCTGCTCGAACTCGCGCGTGCGAAAAATGAAGTTCCCGGGCGTAATTTCATTCCGGAATGCTTTTCCGACCTGCGCGATGCCGAAGGGCAATGTCTTCCAGCTCGTATCAAGCACATTCTTGAAATCAACGAACATCGCCTGCGCGGTTTCGGGGCGGAAGTACACGACATTCGCCGCATCTTCGGCCGGTCCCATAAATGTCTTGAACATCAGGTTAAACTGCCGCGGTTCGGTAAAATTGTTTTTCGCGCCGCAGCTTTCGCATGGTTTACCAGAATCAATCTGGTCGGCACGAAAACGGTTGTGGCACTTTTTACATTCAACAAGTGCATCGGCAAAACCCGCGCCTAAGTGCCCACTCGCCTCCCATACCTTCGGGTTCATAATGAGCGCGGCATCGATCCCCACCATATCGTCGCGACGCTGAACAAACCGTTTCCACCACAACTGCTTGATATTGTTTTTTAATTCCGTCCCAAGCGGCCCATAATCCCATGAGTTCGCAAGCCCTCCATAAATTTCCGAGCCGGGATACACAAAGCCGCGCCGCTTGGCAAGAGAAACGATCTTGTCCATTAAATTCTGGTTTTCTTTGCCCATGACGCAAGTTCTCGTGAGTATAAATCAAATTGAATTTTTCTAAAAGCTAAAACCTAAAACCTCGCTTTAGGGCTGCACCGTCCGGCTCTGAACGTTCACCGTCGTGTCGGACGGGATCCTCGTATCCACCGCGGGCGCCGTGGACTCAAGCTGGAGCTCCGTAAACATATCTTTTGCCTCAAGCTTCGTTTCGCTAAGGAGCGGCATATCCCGACCGACCTGGTTCGAGGACGGCGTCGCCTCCACCTGGAAGATCGCTTCCGCGGGAGCGCTGATCACGCCTTTCGTAGCGGGAAGCGAAGGGATGTTCCATGTGATGAGCCCCGAATTCTGATCATAGATGGGCGAGGTGCCGATGTTGCTCTTCACGGTGCCCGTAAAGCGCACGCCCGCCTGGAGATAGGCCGCCACCTGAATGTCGCTTACGTCCGTCGCGTAATTCACGACCTTCCAGTGGATCGTGTACTGCGTCGGCTGGTTCACTTTCGGCGGGTAGGGTCCCATGTTCAAAATACCCGCCTTCGCGTCACGCCAAAATGCTTCGGCGACAATGTCGGTCCTGCCCATCACCTTGTTCGAGCCGTTCGCCACGGACACCGTGCGGTCCGCGCTCGTATTCTCGGGCACTGTGGGAGAGCTTATCTCCGCGGCGATGTTCAGCGTGAAATTCTTGTCGCTCACGAGCCGGATGGGGAACGCGTCTTTCGCGCCGATCGAAAACTGAATGGATTCCATCTGACCGGGGCCCAGATTCAAAAGTTGCGGCGTGTTTCCCGCAAACCACGTGATCGTGTTGGTGAGTGAATTGAACGGCGTCTTCGCGTCCAGACCTTTGAAATCGTAGAGCTCTCCCGAAAGGTTGGCTTTTACGGTCATGTTCTGCATCACGACATCCGAGTTATTTTTGTACGAGATCACATACACCAACTCTTCTCCGAGCCGCACCACACGATCCTGTCCATTGTACAGACCAACCGATACCGAAAGCGGAGCCGGTAAAATGGACAAGCTTACCGCCTGCTGGCTCAAGGTGTATGTTGTTCCAAACAATCCAAAGGTCAGCGCGCCATTGAACCCGAAGAAAGAGCTCTCGGGCCCCACAATACTTCCCGTCATCGTGATCGTTCCGTTCCCCGACGCAGGCACATCCCCCAAGAACCATGAATTATTCCCGGCTCCCTCCGCCTGCATACTGCTCCGCTTGAATTTAAACGCGGGCGGATAATCAATGGCAAGCCGAAGATTCTTGAACTCGCGGCCGGTGTTATTGGTGTACGCCGCTTTTATTTCGAACTCGGCCCCGTTCAAAATGCTCTGCGGCGCCGTGAGGTTGAGGGACACGGCGGACTGACCGACCACGAGATCCATCTCCACCGAGGTCTCGAACATCGTGGGGCTCTGCCCGCTACGATAGCTCGCCTTCGCGGTCATGCGCTTCACGCTGTTTGCGCCGCCCGTTATGATCACGTTAAAACTGTGCTGGTTCACGCTCCCCGGCCCCACGTCACCCAGGGTTCCCTCGCGCACCCGTTGGCCCTCCGCCTGTCCCACGAACGAGACACCGTCCGGCACAAGAAGCGATATTTTTGCGTCTTTCAGCACCGAGTCGGAGTAGTTCGAGAACGAAACCTTCAGAGTAAATGGATCCCCTACGAGGGTCTGTGTTTCAAGTGGCGCGAATTGGATCCCGACACTCGGGCCCGGAGTTCTACGAAAATAGATCGCCCCGACGCCGAGGAGAATCAACCCGAGGAGGACGATCATAACGATGCCACGCCAGGGCCTGGTTGGTTTTTTCATGACTGGCGGAGAAATAACATCATGTCGCGATTGCGCTGGCTGTGGCAACCAGGGAGACCTTGGATTTGGTTCGGGCATTAAATTAATATTACTTCTTTTCGGTCTAATTTTGAAGAACAGCTGCCGCAAAAGAAATTCTGGCTCGTGAGGTGGAATGCACGGGGCGCGCCATCACACATTCGCCCTGCTGCGCTCGGTATTTCGTACATTCGACCCGCTGGCTTCAGTACTTCTTCGCTCTTCGCTCGGTCGTCGGCTTCGCTCCTCAACATATTCCAACACGAGGCCCCTGCGGGGTCCCAGCCCAAAATTTTTAAGATATGTGCCCAGTTCCACGTACCCGCAGTAATCGCCCGCCAGAGGCGCTCATCCGGATCAAATTCGGAGAGAAGCGCGTTTAACGCGGCGAGCTGTGGGGGCTCTGCTCCTATGCGGGCGGTCTTGAGGGCATCCCCTACCTGGAGACCATTCTTTTCGATAAGCCGCACGAAACTAACATTCCCCGGCTCGAGATGCGGCGAAAGTTTTGAAGTTATCTTCCGGCCACTCTTCGCTTTCGCCACCAGCTTCCCGAACCGCTTCGTGAACAAAAAAAATCGGTTGTCGAGATCGCCCTGCGGCATTTTGTCGAGCACGACGGCTTCGCTTACGTATTCTTGCATTACTTATAGTATAGGAAATTTCGGCACAATAAAAAACCCGCGATGTATGGTCGCGGGCGAGGGCAAAGGGACGCGCTACGCCAGAAAATCGTAGAGACAGCCGCTCACGGTCTCGTTGCCGGTCACGAGCGGCAACCCCTTATTCGCGAGGTCGTAACGCAAGTAGAAATCAAGCCCCTCAACGAGCTTCTTGCGAAGCCATTCATTTGTGGAATATTGTACCACTCTTCCGATCGTGATACCGAATCCATCACGTGCAAGCGGCACGAGACCGTAATGCGCATAAATATCGCGGAATTCTCCCGTGCAACGTCGGACGAATTCGGGCGTTTCGGCGAAGAGCGCGATCGTTCCATTCGTACGGAGGCGGAGCGATGCATAGTTGACCTCAAGGTCGCGGAACGATTCACGCAGGTCCATAAGTTGCGGGTCGCACTGCAACGCCTTGAACTTCATAGACCGTTCAACCTCGCTCACGCCGTCGTAATGGGCGCCCATCACCGTCGCAAAAAGAGGGAAGTCGCGGACTGCGAGAAGCAATCTTGTTTCATGTCCGCGCTCAAGCTTTTCGATCGGTTCGATAACGGCCTTTAACGCCTTCCACTCCGATCTGGACCTGAACCGCACTGCGGTAATGTATATGTCCTTCGATGCCTCGGAAACCGTTTCAAGAACCGGAACATCCCCTGCGCGCCACAGCATGCAGGCCTCATTATGTTCCGACTGACTGATCGTTTTACTCTCCACGTTCAACCTCCACAATCGCTACACTGTGTCCTGTATAACACGGCAAGCGATCCACGGTCAAATCACAATTCTTCCTCACGACACACCAACATACTCCAGTATGTTGGTGTGTCGTGAGGAACAAACTTATTGCCCACTCAACACATTACTCCACGGTCACCGACTTCGCGAGATTCCGGGGCTTGTCCACGTTATTGCCGCGCGCGACGCCGATATAGTACGAGAAAAGTTGAAGTGGAACAACGGCAAGGAACGGTTCAAGCGGCTCGAGTGTGGGCGGAATATACAACACGTCGTCCGCGATGGCGGCGATCTTTTTATCACCTTTCGTCGCAATCGCAAGCACGGGGCCTTTTCGCGCCCGCACTTCCTCGATATTCGAATACATTTTCTCGGCAACGCCGTTTTGCGGGACGATGGCAACGGTCGGGAACTCGGGGCTTATCATCGCGATTGGCCCGTGCTTCATCTCCCCCGCTCCATACCCTTCGGCATGGATATAGGAGACCTCTTTGAGCTTTAACGCACCCTCGAGCGCCGTGGGGTAATTGTACCTACGGCCGATAAACAGGAAATTATTGTAATGTTTATATTTCTCGGCTAAATTCTCAACCTCCTTCGCGCTTGCAAGAATTTCCTCGATCTTCCCGGGAATATTCTCGAGTTCGCGCAACAGAGCGGCGTACGTTTCATTTTTTTCTTTCGCGAAATAAAGCGCCATGAGTGCAAGGGTGGTGAGCTGCGAAAGGAATGCCTTCGTGGAAGCAACGCCTATCTCGGGCCCCGCGTGATTATAAACACCGGCGTCCGTTTCCCGCGCTATCGTCGAACCCACGACGTTCACGAGGCCGAGCACGAGCAATCCCCTCTCTTTTGCCTTACGAAGCGCGGCCAGCGTATCCGCCGTTTCGCCCGATTGGGAGATCGCAAGCACAATGGTTCCCTCGTCGAATGGCTCGTCACGATACCTGAACTCGGATGCAATGTGGACTTCCGTAGGAATTTTTGCGATTTCCTCAAAAAGATATTCGCCCACAAGCCCTGCATAATAGGATGTACCGCAGGCGAGAATAAGAAGGCGCTTCATGCTTTTTAGCTTTTCGCTCACCCGATCAAGTCCTCCGAGCTTCACAAAGCCCTCTTTCGCCTTGAGACGCCCGCGTAAGGCCGAACGCACCACCTCCGACCCTTCGAAAATTTCCTTCAGCATAAAATGCGGGTAATTCCCTTTTTGCGCCTGCTCCAAGCTCCATTCGAGGCGCGTAACCTCAACCGGCACGGTGCGCTGTTCAAGGTCGGTAATGAAAACCTGGTTCTCGGTTATCTGCGCCACTTGCCCGTCTTTTAAATACACGATGTCCTGTGTCCTTCCTACAAGCGCCGCCGGATCCGAGGCGAGGAACCGTTCTCCATGCCCTACGCCCACGACAAGCGGGCTTGAAAGCCGCGCGGCGTAAATCGTGCCCGGCTGTTCGAAGTCGATGATCGCGAAAGCATACGCGCCTTTTATCATATGGAGTGAATCGAAAAGCGCCGTTTTGAAATCGGTCCCGTTCTTCAAAAAATCCTCGATAAGATGGGGGGCGACCTCCGTATCGGTTTCTGAAACGAACACATGCCCTCTCTTCGCGAGATACTCCCGAAGCTCCCGGTGATTCTCGATAATGCCGTTGTGCGCTAAAAAGATCCTGCCCGTGCAGTCGCGGTGCGGATGAGCGTTCGCTTCCGTGGGTGCTCCGTGCGTCGCCCATCGCGTATGCGCGATCCCAGTGAGCCCCTCAAGATGTTCGCCGCGAACCCGTTTTTCAAGCGCCTCAACCTGTCCTACGCACTTTGCGCTTTCTATTCTGCCTCGTGAGAGTATCGCCACGCCCGCCGAGTCATACCCGCGATATTCAAGCGCCTTCAGCCCCTCGATCAAGATCGGCAATGCCTCCTTATTTCCCGCATATCCCACGATGCCGCACATACCAGAGTAGTAATGATGCGAGTTATTATTTTTTTCCGGCCCAGCTCGCATCATACTACCTGGGCATGGTCTAATAATGCGGCAAAAGAGAAACTGGCGCAAAGTAGCAGAATGAAAATAAAAAACGGCGTCTTCCGGTTATTGGAAAACGCCGCGCTTGAGCACCGAGTAAAGCTTGGAGATCTTACTTCGTTGAAGCAGAATCTCGTACCCATCGGAAATAACTGCCCCGGTGGACTCAGCGAACTTCCGCCACTCATTGTCTTGCTTTCTCAGAACATTCCTCATTTCCTCGATGGGCGGTGGAAATTGGTCGAGGTTAGGAATCTTCGTGATTTCGGCGACCGTTTGTCGCAAGAATTCGCCGCTGATCTTCTTGATTGCCTCCATCTTGTCTTGAGAGTTCTGGTAGATCTGAACGTACCATTCGGCAGTTATCATCGGCCCTCCCCCGTATAGATGTGATACCGGCGCACTTTTGCTTTTACCAACGAGCGGCCCGGAGCGTTGAGACCGAGATACCAGAAAATCCAAGTGCCGATAATCGTCATCATCTCCAGGATGACTATCGCGAAAAGTTCCTGCTGGTTTGCAATATTCACTGCGGGAAGCAGTGTGTTTCCCGCGAGGAGCATTAGCGCCGCCAGCAACAGCCAAGAGGAAACCCAAATAGCTCTGAACATTTCAACACCACCTTTCTGGTTGCAATTATAGCACCGCCACGGCTCTGTGTCAAGTTTTTGTACGGCCGGGGAGGATTGAACGCGCTCACTGCGTTCGCTTTTCGAAACCCTCCGCCTTTGCTAAAACTACGGCGGACAAGTATGGTTCCCCCACTTGCCTGTCCGAAACTCGTGCAAACGAACAAGGTGGGGTCACCCTCCCGCCGTTCGAAATTCTAAAACCCACAAAGCGGGCTAAAAATTTCAGTTGTGCAGTATTCTGAAGATAGTCCGAACGCATTTCGCCGCCACAGGCGGCGAAGCCGCAGCGATGACAATTTTCACCCTACGGGTGATCTGCCGTAGGCATGACAAGTTTTTCTTTGGCGGCATTCAATCCAAGAATTCGCAAGGCGAATACAAATCTATTGTATGAAAAATTTAGGAATAAATCAAAATGAAAAAGGGCTCCGAGTAGAACGTGTCTACCGGGAGCCCCTTGATTGCGAACCGCGTTCGTGCCGCTCGTTATCTGTAAATGCTGTAGAGCGACAGGAAAACGATTTGACCGCCGATCGTCACCGCGAGCATGATCTCTACCTCGGCTCCGGAGTAGTCGACATAACTTCTCTTGCTTCGAGGGTACAGCCCACCGAAGAAGAAGCGCGTCGTTCGGAAGCCAAGATGCAACTGCGTCAGGACGACGAAGACATTGGCGAGAGCGTAGAGCCCACTGATAGCTTTCGCCCAAATCGGCGAATTGAAGCCCAGCGCCTGAATCCCCATTCTCGCCTGCACCACATGGAACAGAACAAAGAAAACAAGGAGTGTCAGGATGTAGAGATAGCTCTTTCGACGCTCGACCGCCGTTGTGCTGTGGTAAAGACCAAAGACGAGCGGTCTTATCGACATCTTCCCAGCGAAGGGAAGCCTGCCAACGAACTTAGTGAACCATTTCATTTCGGCCTCCCTTTTTGGTTGGTGTGGTTTGGAATGTACTATCGAGCCACCATGACCCGATTTCTTACTGCTCGTATCTTAACATATATGAGCTTGAAAGTCAAGCTCAACAGAAAAAGCCCATATTTTAGGGCTTTTTCTAGATTTCTGTATTGGATTAAAAAATTTTCTTCCCCCAAAATGCGAAACCGAGAATTCGTTTTTACCCCCAAAATTGAATACGAATTAGTCGCCGAGCGAAGCGAGGCGAACCAAAACTCTTTGACTTTTCCTGTCTGGTGCAGTATTCTTGAATTAGTCCGAACGCATTTTTCCGAAAAAATCTCCCCGCGAAAATTCGGAAAGGCGGCGGAGCCGCACCGCTCAAAACCGCAAAAGAACCAGGAGAAAAACATCGGCTCGAACCATATTTTATGGAATCGGGAATTTCTTTTTGCCCCGAAAAATCCTTACGATTTGGTCGCCGAGACCCGCCGAAGGCGGGGCGAGGCATTGACTTTTCCAACGTGGTGCGCAGGGTGAGAGTCGAACTCACGGGGCCATTTAAGACAAAGGATTTACAGTCCTCTCCCGCCCCCTACGGGACTACCTGCGCAATGCAACCAAAAACAAACAGTTAAACCGTACTGCGCTTTGCTATTTGCTATTTGCTTCCCCGCCTCCCTTATTCTGCCCCGAAATTTCCCTAAAATCAAGCGGCGGCGTGCGGTTTACGCCGTTCTCGGGCTTCATTTTTTGAAGCCGGTTGCTAATGGAGTTATCAACCTTCAAGACCGCCACTTTCGTCTTTCGAAGAAACTTGAACAAAAAACTATTGAGCGCCGCGTCAAACTTTTCGGGGATCTCGGAGGCGATCCACCGCTCGAGCATTCCTTTCTTGTCTTCCGATCCGTTTTCCTCGATGCGCGGAAGCGTACGCGCCATAACGTAGAGCACAATGCCGACGGACACGAGAAGAATGTTGGTAAGGACGAATGGGAATGCAGACATATTATATTTCAATTCTATAGAACTGGTTAATCCGCACATTCTCGCCTACTTTCCCGACCACTTCCGCCACTAAGTCCTTTACCGTCTTCGATTCATCTTTGATATAGGGCGCGTTCATGAGCTCCTCGACATCCTTCGCGGGCGAGGCCGCGATTTGCATGGCAAGTTCGTGCACGAGTTTTTGGAAGGGTTCGGAACGCACCACAAAGTCCGTCTCCGCGCGGACGTCCACGAGCACCCCGATGCGCTCGTTGTGGACATAGGAATGCACAAGTCCCGCGCCGGTTTCACGCCCTGCCCGCTTTTCCACTTTCGCAAATCCCTGTTCCTGAATAATTTTCTTCGCCGCGTCAAAATCACCTTTCGCGGCATCAAGTGCGCGTTTGCAATCCATCACGCCCGCACCCGTTATTTCTCTCAACTTTTGAACGTCGCTCGGCGCCATGGGTAGATATTATTTCACTTTCACCTCCGCGGCCTGCTTCGCCGCCGACTCTTCAAGCAACTGTTTCGCGACCGCCGCGCGCAGGACTAACCCTTCCTCAATCGCGACCGCGATCTTTTCCAAAAACCAGTTGATGCTTCTCCGTCCGTTGTCGTTCCCCGGCACAAGATAATTGATCAGGTCCGGATCGGAGTCCACATTCGATAACGCAACGACAGGAATGTTCGCTCGGTTCGCTTCGCGGACGGCGGTCATGTGCAAATTCGCGTCGATTGTTATCAAGATATCGGGCTCTTTCATAAGCAACTCGATACCACCGAAAAGTTCCTTCAAATGGTTCATTTCATCTTCAAGCCCCAAGCGTTCTTTCTTGGTGTATTTCTGGAGCGCGCCCGACGCAAAATCGCTCCGTAACTTTTTAAGGTACTCGATACGCTTCGAAATGATCTTGAAGTTCGTAATGGTTCCGCCTGCCCACCGGTTCGTAACATAAGGAACCTGGAATCGCTCCGCGAGCTTCTTGACGCCTTCTTCCGCCGCTGGCTGGGTTGCCACAAACAACATCTGCGCACCATTTTTTATCCGTTCCTTAAGGAACGCGGTGGCGCGTTCAAGCTCCTCGCTGGTTTTCGCGAGATTAATGATCTCGATACCGCCTCGATTCATGAGTACGCAGGGCCGCATCTTCGGATTCGTGCTACTCTTTTTGCGGCCATAAAAAACGCCGGCCTCGATCATCTCGCGAGAGGCCGCTTCGGGATACTCGATTGTCTTTACTTCATCAGCCATTGAGAAAGAGTATACACGAGAACCAACCGGAGGTCAAATTGGAGAATAAAAATGGGGGTGCAGCGAACCATGATTGCCACGCCCCAGCCGACTCTAAAGAATGAGAGCAGATCTACGGCGGCGTCAACCAGCCCGCCCCCCTATTTATCCCCCACAATCACGCCGCCCCCTAGCATTCGGAACCCGTCGGGAATTTGTCCCGAATAAGTGAAAGGTGGCGAGGGATCGTCATTCACGTAAAACACCGCCGACTGCCCAACCGCTACAAATTTCTGCGGTTTTTCAAAAACAAGCGTATCTCCTTTAAGTGTTGCCGGTGTGAGCGGTTGGCGATACCGTACCCGCGCCAACACTTTCATTCTCACATTCTCCAGTATGTAAGGATGATGTGAGTCGATAAAATTGACATCCGCAAGCTTAACTTCTTTTTTGTACAACGCCGGATGGTTATCCCCTTCGGCAACGACTACCGTATTCTCTTTTGCGTTTTTCTCAACAACATAATGTGGCCTCAACTCTGCCCCCTTGACGCCTGACACCTGATACCTGACACCGATATGCCGCTGGCCGATCGTATATAAGTGCGCTCCGTTGTGTTCCCCTATCTTCGCGCCTGCCGTCGTAAACACCTCTCCGCGTTTTGCGGGAATATACTCCTTCAAAAAATCGGCGATCGAAACCTGCCCTAAAAAACAAATTCCTTGTGAATCCTTCTTGTCGGCGGTCGAAAGTCCCGCTTGCTTTGCCATCACTCGCACCTCCGGTTTCGTGTAATTCCCGATCGGAAATAAGCAGTGCGCAAGCTGTTTTTGGGTGAGCGTCCACAAGAAATAACTTTGGTCTTTATTCTTGTCAACGGCTTCATATAATCCGAATGCTACAAATGGTGAACGAATACTACGAATAGAACTGTTTTTATTGGTGGTATTCGAATCCACTCGCAGATTCGCATTATGCTGGCGCAGCCGCACGTAATGGCCGGTGGCGATATAGTCCGCCCCCATCGCACACGCTTTCTCGAAAAACAGCCCGAACTTAATTTCGTGGTTGCACATCACATCCGGGTTCGGCGTAATGCCCGCACGATACCCCTCGATCATATAGCCCACCACTCGCTTCTTATATTCTTCCTCAAAGTCCCATACATAGAAGGGAATGTGAAGGTATTCCGCGACACGTCGGGCGTCTTCTGAATCGCGCTCCCAAGCGCAATTCATCCCGAGCTTGTCGAGGGACGCGTCCCCGCTCCAGCAACGCATAAAAACTCCGACGACATCGTAGGCACGCGAATAGCGCGCCTCCGGCCTACGGCCTTCGGCAATACGAACGCGCCCATGCGAATCTAGATAGGCATTTTTTAAAAGCATCGCGGCGACACTCGAATCTACGCCTCCAGACATTGCAACGAAAACTTTTTTAGATTTTATGCTTGACATATTTGCTGGATTATTATAACCTTTCGGAAGTTTCTGGGCAAGGAGTTTGAAGTTCGTGGACAACGAAAAGTTGGCACTGAACGATTTTCGCGCCTGTCTCTGCTGGGTTCTCATGGACGGGTTTTGGACCATTGAGATGGGGCGGCTAGCATTGTGTTTCGCTCCATTCGCTCTCTACTACAGCTTGCTCACCTTTCGGTATATCGAGAATTCCTTCGTTGATGCCGCACTTTCGGGGGCCGCAACAGCGTGGATCTGTATGAATATAAGTGCGCTGGGAAGCGAGTATATTCCGGCGTTCCGTCCGCTCAAATACTGTTTCTTCGCGCTTATACTTTTTCTCCTGGGACTCTCTCGCATCAAGAGTTCCTCTCGGGACGTATTCCTTCGCGCTGTCGATCGGTTCCGAAGAATGTGCAGAACCGGAAAACCATGGGGCGCATGATACGCCCTTTTTTGTTACAATAAAGACAATGACAAACGAAACGATAAACCAGCTCCTCCCCCTGGCCATTCTCGCGGTAAGCGCCGTTGCCATACTCATTTTTATCATCGTAAGCGTTGTTTTGAACCACCACTGGTCGAAATACGGCATCCCGGGCGAACACCTGAAGCGGATACGAATTATTTACTTTTCGGTCTCCGCCGTGCTTTTTGCCGTGATCGGCGCGTTCACGATAGCGGCCCTCAACCTCTCATGATAGAACTCCATCCCGACGAAAAAATCGTTCTTGAACGACGCCGGTTCTGGCTCCCCATCCTGACGGAAGCGGTGCTTACCGGACTCGTCGCCATTGCTCCCCTCGTGCTTTTTAACATACTGCCCAACGTGCTCCCCGAAGCCGCCGAACTTATCGTCGTACGGTTCCAGATACCGCTCAATTTCCTCGCGACGATCTGGGCGCTCTTCGCCTGGATGGTACTCGCCGTGAATTGGACCAATTTTTACCTCGACGTGCTCCTCGTAACGAATAAACGCGTCCTCGACATCGAGCAAACCGGACTTTTTGCCCGCGACATCGCGGAAGCGCGCATCGAAAACATCCAGGACACCCGCGTTGAAGTGGTGGGGCTCCTCGCGTCGCTCTTCGACTTCGGCAATTTATACATCCAAACTGCGGCGGCGAAAGACCAGTTCGTGATACGCAATATCCGGCATCCTAATGCCGTAAAAGACGCGATCGCCCGCCAACATGAAGAGTTGCAGAAAGGGGGCATCAGTAGTTCGCCCTAACTTATGGAGCAAAAAGATACTCCACGCGCGATAAGCGCAAAAAAAAGAGTGTTGGGCATCGCACTCATCATCGTGGGGCTCGTGGCGCTCCTTACACCCCTTACCCCCGGCTCATGGCTTATTATCGTGGGACTCGAAATCTTCGGCATCCGCCTCGCCGCCGCGGAAAAGATTAAAGCGTGGCTTGGGAAAAAGAGGGGGTAGAAACTCGTTCTCTCCTTATTTTCCTATTCGCGCGAATTAGAGATGGTAGCGAGGACTAATCTCACAACTGGCGGTAGTGGACTCGCAAGGCGGTAATAGACCGTCAAGCTCTCCTGCCGCCGATCGAGAATATCCAGTTGGCGCAACATGCCAAGATGTTTTGAGGTGGACGTGAACGAAAGATGTATCTCGCGAGCAATCTCAGCCACGGGAAGTTCCTTCTTTTTGCTCAATAGCTGAATGATCGCCAAACGCCGCCTATTGGCAAGTCCTTTAAAAATCCTTTCCAGTTGTTTCATTGTTTTACTTCGTTTAATTTCTCCGTTTCATACTTTCTTATTCGCGCGAATAAGAAAGTATGACGGATTAGTTATTATATAGTGTAGATGGTGATTACTTTTTCTCCACCCGTTCCATCCCGCACCGGAACAAGTTCGGTGCGGGACATGCGTACTCCCCCTCCTACTTCTTTTCTACTCTCTCTACATATTCCCCCGTCACGGTATTAATGCGAATCAAGTCGTCTTGATTAATGAAGAGCGGCGCATTGATCTTCGCTCCGCCTTCGAGCGTCACCACTTTCGTGCCGCCCTGCGCGGTGTTGCCCTTAATGGAGGGCGGCGCTTCCACCACCTTAAACTCCATTTTTACGGGCAGGGTCGCTTTAATAACTTTGTCGTTAAACACCATCGTTGCGACTTCCGTGTTCGGCTTCAAAAACTGTGCCTTGCCCTGCCCTGAGCCCGTCGAAGGATCGCCCAGGATGTCGCCCGAAAGCACAAAGCGATTCGAAGGATTCCCCTTCTCGTTGAACCAGTACTCATCCACCGCATCCGTGCCGCGTCCTGCTTTCTTGTAGATAAATACCGCCGCTTTCTTTTCGATTTCCGCTTCTTCGAACGAATCCGAGGACTGGAAATTTCGGTCTAATACTTTGCTTGTTATCAAATTCCGGATCTTCGTCTGCACGACGGCCTTCCGCTGTTGCATGCGTAAAAAATGCACCTCAAGCACCTCATACGGCGCCCCGTCCATAATGAACAATATTCCTTTGTTGAGATCGGTATAAGATAACATATAACTAATAACTTATGACCAATGACTAGAATGATAACCAAAAAAATCCCCCCGGCGCAAGGCGGGGGGGTCACGAGAGATTTACGGACAAAAGGTGTTCCGGCAACGGGCACATTCAAGACGCGGGTAGCCGTGCGGAAGGGGGTGAGTATTGCGGCTCTTACACTGCGGACATGCCGTCGAGTCGCGGAGAGTTATTGCAAAAACATTCTTCAACCAACTAAACATCGGCTCCTTCTTGTCGAGCCAAGAACATCAAGACCATAACAATTATTGTCCAAATTACCGAGAAACCAAAGCCGTACAGAAGGGGTTTCATGGTGCGAGTATAAAAAAGCGATATTCCGACGGTGAGGAAAAAAACGGCCAACGGCAAAAGGACGGCAATCCACACCCAGACAGTCAAACCCTGATCAATCATGTTGCGCTCCTTCCTTATATCAAACTAAAATAACGGTACTGCGTTCTTGTGGTTTTTGCAAACCAAAAACCGCCCTTCGGCGGTTTTTGCATCCGTATCCGCGTATATCCGCTTCTAGAAAGTTCTATCCGCGTTAATCCGCTTCTACGAATTAGTACGCTTCCCGTCTCGGTCCGCGGTCGCCGCCGTGACTGGGGCGGTCGCCTGCGGGACGCGGAGCGCGCGTTGAGCCCTCCGGTTCCTCAATCTTCAGATTGACGCGGGCATTGTTTTTGATGCCCACGATCCTTAAAAGGTCTCGAATGGATTTCGCCGTCGCGCCTTGGCGACCGACTACTTGGCCCATATCTAATGCGTGCACGCGGAGCGATAACAGTACTCCCATTTCGTCTACCCTGCGGTCAACCTTCACATCGTCCGGATGATCCACGAGCGACTTCACGAGATATTCCAAAAATTCCTGATCGGCCGTCGCTGATGCTGGTGCTTTTGCCATGTTTGCTTTTCTGTCTTGCTGTCGACCTTTCACGCGCCGAATTTATGCGCGTCTTTTTAATTACATATATTATACTCCGAATTAATACTTTGTCAACTTCGGATATTTGAGTGAATCCACCAGTTTGTCGAGTTCGCCCGGATCGCTCCGCATGCCCTGCCTCTTCAGTTCGTCAATCTTTGCAATAAGTTCTGATTCCGCGTCTGCAAGCTGGCGCCTGGATTCATCCGTTCCCTCCTTCGCCCATTTCTGCCGCCGGTACATCAAAGCATATGCTTCCGCCAAAATGCGATCTATCTCCTTGCTTTCCTCGCTCTGCTCCGCCCGTTCATGATTTTGTTTTGACATATGGCGTTGTCTTTCTGTCGAGAAGGCGTCGCACTACGCCGCAGGCGTTTCTGTCGTTGGTTTTGCCGCCTCAGGTGATGCCGGTTTCGCTTCGGCGCTTATCACTACTACGGGCTTCTTCATCTTCACCGCTATTTTTTTGCCGTCCGCGAGTTTGTGCGTTACGAGCAAGTTCCACACCGTGGTCGTGGGCTGGGCGCCCATTTTGAGCCAATGTTCCACGCGGTCTTTCTTGGCATCAAGTTTCTTCACGCGGATGTCATAGGAACCCAAATCTTCCACCGGAGGACCATTCAGTTTCGATCGGCGTTCCGCAACCACGACCCGAAAACTGGGCTGGTGCTTCTTGCCGACACGCTGTAATTTGATAGCTAACATATTGGTTTAGAGTATATCACTTTGTGACACGTGGTCAAGTATTAAAAAGCCCGGATACCAAAGGTGTCCGGGCCGTGACTGGCTATCGAGATCTCAAAATCCCAAAGTAATCGCCGGCAATCTTACCTTCTGTACAGAGGCACAGAATCGTTGACTTAACGAGGCCGTCACCCCATGCAATACGGGGACGCTTGTTGCGCCCAACGTTGTCGAGGTGATTCATAAGACAAAGCAGGTGAAAACCTCGTACCTTGAGAGCAGAAAATATCTCGCTTTCGAGTTCTCTCTGTTCGACAGATGTTGGATTGTCTATATCTCGCGGCCGCTCTTCGCGGTGAGCACAATCCGAACCGCAATAATCCGGCTTCGGTTTGGGAGCCGTTGATTGAGTCGATTCGAAGGTCAGTACAGCACCACATTTCGGGCACCTCTTTGCTTCAACGCATTGCCCTTTCTTTCTGCCTCGAAGTTGCACAGCCTCGAACCCGCTATAAGTATTGGGATCATGGGCATCGGAAATCCACCAAACAAAGATCTCATAACCGCATTTCCTGCACTTCCTCGGGTCTCTTCCCTGCATATTACTATCCCTCCGTTTACCGATGTTCTACTAAGAATGTAGTACAAAAATTCATTATCGTCAATAGCTTGGGGAACAACAAAAATCCCTCTGGCAACTGCCGGAGGGATTTTTGTACTACCTACTACATTACTACCTACTACCTACTACCTAACTATCGGTTATTCCCTTCCGTGTGGCTCTTCAGCTTCCCGATAAGGTAGCTCGCATACTCGCGGCCACCCAATCCGAACGCCAATCCGCCCGCGATGGCGAGCATCGCAATGAATCCCGTAATGAACGTGTTGATAATGCTTGCGGCAATCTGGAGTTGCACCATAGCCGTCAAGAATCCGAACACGATCACCGACCACCAAGTCAATGTCCCCAAGAAATGCGCGGCGTGCAAACGCGCGCTCATCACCGAGGCCGACACCACCCGCTTAAAGAAGTTGCCGAGCACCACCGAGGCGAGCATAATCAATACCGCCGCGATGACGTTCGGAAGGTAGGCCAAAACGTCGTTCAGGAATCCGGAGAGAGCGTAGAGATGTAAGCTGTCGGAAGCCGCGAGCAAAAATGCCACGACCACAAACCAGTATACAAGCTTGCCCAGGAAGTGCGCTCCGCGCATGCGAAGGCCAGCACGTTCGAAATAGGGCGCAAGGCCGAGGCGAACGAGGAACTTGTCGAGCTTCACCGCGTCAAAGATCTTCTCGACGAGCGTACCGAGACCTGCCGCAACCACGAGACCGATGACAAGCACGATCAAGGCGCCGATAAGATTTGGTACAAAGCCCGCAAGTCGCATCCAAAGGTCCTGAAGAGACGTTACGACTACCGTTGTCCAATCTTGAACTAACATATGATTTATTTGTTTATAGAATTATTCTCGACCTTTCGAATAACCGATTGAGGTTGGGCGCCGGAATTGCTTCTCGCGCGCTTATGTTTATTATAGCAAATCGGATACCCCTAGTTTATCGGGAAGCCACTTTCGTCCGAATAATGGCTACCCCTTACTGAACGAAGCCAAGCATCACCGAATTCTTTCTCGGTTGAATAGAAAACCACATTACCCTCGTGGTCGCGGATCTCAATACGCTCAAATTCTCCTTTCGAATTCCTTTTGACATCTGCCCGAATGACTCCATCCGCTATAAATCGCAGAAAATCAGGCCCCCCAATCACCCCCCGCCACTTATTTTGCTCTTTCCACATTTCAATCATTTCTTCGGGAGTGGTTACTCGTCCGTCTCGCTCAGCGCTACGTTTAATCCTTTCAACCTCCCCTTTTGTCGCCGCACGATCATATAAATAATCGGGAACGCCCTGTGGCTTGTTTTCTTTTTTCATATTATAGATAGTATAACCGATTATCGATTTTCTCCCACCAACTCCAATAATGCCATGAGCGCCTCGGGCAACATAAAGCATTTATTCATGCTCCCGCTAAAATGACCCCCTCCCGACAAGGCGATGACTTTTGAACCGAGCTTTTCGCGAAAGTCGCCTTGGTTTTCGGCTGGGACATAGGGGTCGTCATCCGAGAAGATCGCGATGCTTTTCCCGAGATGCGCTTTTACTTTTTGAAGATCAATGGGCGTCGTGAGCCATTCCTTCGCGACATCACGCACGAGATCATCTTCTTCGAGACCGGTAAGGCGCTTAAAAAATCCGGCGACAAAAACCGCTCCACCGGCCATTACGCCCTCGAGCAATGTTTCTAAATAACGCGCTATCGTCTGGCATCCAATGCTATGACCGACGAAATATGCTTGCCTGTCCGGCGCTCCGACAACCTCGCTTAATTTTGACACCCACGCCTTGATCCTCGGCTCTTCGGGCTTCGGAAGTTGTGGCACAAATACAGCGAAACCATTCGCTTCAAGTTCTTTCTTGAGCCACGGAAACCAACCCTCTTCCGGGTATCCCTCCCAACCGTGGACAATGAAAACTCGTTTTTGCATGGACGGTCTTATTGTAATTCCGCCGCAAGAATACTACAATGTTAGAAACTAAGCGGGCCCATAGTAAAACGGCATTACGCGGCATTCGCATTGCCGAGGTCCGGGTTCAATTCCCGGTGGGTCCACAACGACTTTACCCGAACAACCGCCAGAAGAGATCTCGGAAGAACGGCAACCAATCTGGCAAAAAGAGAATGATCTCGATGGCGATGAGAATAATGATGATAAGTTCGAGAAAATTGCTCTTCTGCGAGGAAATGAAATTTAAAAGCGTCGTGTTGTTCTCCGAAAGAAAGTCAATTTTCTCGTTCAATACATCGAACCGGTCGCGCAGTTCGTACTCGGAATGTAATTCGTTGTAGAGCTTCTCAAGCTCCGCACGCTCCCAGGTCTCATCCGGCTTATCGAAAAGCGAAATATTCGACACCGCGTTTTGTTTTACGGAAAGAATATGCCCCACTTGGCGCAACAAGCTCCCCTGCGTGGAACGAGTTCGACCGGAGGTTTTGAGGTTTTCAACAACCTTGCCCAATTCATCAAGCCGTTCGTTGATGTCGTTCTCGTAACGATCAAGCGCCGCCGACTGCCCCGAAACGTAGGAAATAATTTTCATTTTCTCAACATCGAGGTTTTGAATGTGGAGCTCCTCGAAACTCACCCTCTCTGCGCCCGGGCCAATATGAACTTTTAGTGTGTCCGTATAGTCATACAACGGATTCACGTTCTTGATGTAGGGAGTAACCTCTTTAATAAATTGGTTTGCAAGGGACTCTGTTGTGTTCCAAAAGGTCACGGTCCCGAATTTCGTGAGCACCGCGTACTCGTGGTCCAAAAGCTGTATCACGAGCGGATGATCGCGATTCAAGTAGTGGTATTTTCGCACGTTCTCTTGGATCTTCTTCAGGTCTGTTTGTTCGCCGAGATACCGGGTTTTAAGCGAATACGTAGTGGGCGGGCGTTTCGTTTTTGGGGTCATGCTTGTATTATACCCCACGCCAGAAGTACAAAAAAACAGCCCTCGGCATGGGCTGTTTATGGCAGGCCTTCTCTGCCTCCTGGTTGCCCTAGGGAACGACCATAATGTGGAAATTCTGCTGGTTTGGCTCGAAGGTCGCGAACACAATGGACTGGGCAACGTCTTCGGCAAGCGCGTCCGCAAACCAAAGAATCTGCTCTTGATTCATGCTCTTGGTGGATATATCAAACGCGTATCCGGTAACGTGGACCGAACAGCGCTCGGGCGTTGCACAGTTCGCCTGATCAGCATTTGGATTGCGCCACGCGAGCCGCTTTTGGTACTCGATCGTTCGCACGAGCGAGGTAATTTTGAAGCGTTGCGGTTTTTTGCCGGAAGTGAATCTCACGGCATACCGTGCGGAAATGTTGTCGCGAAGATACTCAAGCGGCTCGGCGGCAAGATAGCGCCGATCCTCTCTTATCTTTTTCTTTGGGTTACAACTGTCCTTGATGAGGCGCGGTTGCGTGAGTCCCCCGTCCAAATAAAAATTTTGGGCGAGGTCCGGCACGCGAACCAGATAACCGGTCACGACATACCCCACGAGATCGCATTGCGCCGGTATGCGCGGCAACCATCCCGCATCCGCAAGTTCGTTCTGTCGCCGCAAGGATTCGCCGAGAACTCCCTTGAGCTCCGGATGACGCCCGAACACAAGTTCGGCGGTCGTCTTTTTCCGCGGCTTCGGCTTCTTCTTGGTAGTTTGAGCGCTAACGCCAAGCGAATTGAACACGAATAAAATCAGTAAAACCAAAATGCCTTTTCGCATCACGCACCTCGAGTCAAATGTCTCTCTCTATCCTAGAGCATGTTTCAAAACCCCGTATTCTGCAAGCACGCCGATCTTTTTGGCTGCAAACCGCCCACCCCTCCTTGAAATACCACAAGGTATTCCTACGTCGGGTTGAACGTTTTTCCCTGCCCGCTCGTGCCTCGCAGAGGCAGGCGGGGCTCAAAAATCTCGGCGTGTTGCGACGAAAGAGGGTCTTGAAACATGCTCTAGTAAATTCATTATTGCAAGAATCCATTACGCGCAAAACTGGGTATGCGCGAACAAAGTCGAGCGCCATGACGCGTCATAGCGCTCGATAGAAGGAGTAGCGACTATAACTATAACCACCTCGAACACTTATACTGTTTCCAGTTTCAACGACAAAATCTTCGATGTCCCGTCGTCGGAAAGCGTTACCCCATAAAGAACGTCGGCGACCTCCATGGTGGCTCGGTTATGAGTAACGATAACGAACTGCGTCTTTTTCGAAAACTCCTTGAGCATTTCGGAGAACCGCCGGGCGTTGCGTTCATCAAGTGCGGCGTCAATTTCATCGAGCACGAGGAATGGTGGGGGGCTTACGGAGATCATCGCGAAAAGCGCGGCAATCCCTACTAAGCTCCGCTCCCCGCCCGAGAGCATCTCAAGCGAGTTTATCTTCTTCCTCGGGAGCCGGAGTTCTATCTCAAGGCCGGGTACCTGCTCCGGCGCGTATTTTTCTTCTTCCTCTTCGTCCTCCTCCTCTTCTTCTCCTTCCGCTTCTTCATTCTCCTCGCCGATGTTCTTTTCTTCCGGCTTTTCCACCTTTAACTTCGCGTGTCCCCCGCCGAACATAAGATCGAAAAACTTCCCAAATTCGTCGTTGATTTTCACGAGCGCCTTATCGAATTCGTTCTTTATTTTTTCAGTGAGGTCCGCGATGAGCGCCCGTAAGTCGCGCACGGCGGCATTGAGATCGTCCGATTCTTTCGAAAGGAATTCGTATCGGGATTCCGTCTCGCGCGCCTCCTTCATGAGCGCCTCGTCAATTTCTCCGATCGAGGCGAGATCGCCGCGCAACTTGAACAGCCGTTTTTCCGTCTCTGCTAATTCCCCCGCCTGCATACTCCCTCCTGCTTCGTGGAATTCGCCCGGCCTCCTGCCCGCCTGCGCGATCTGCCGCTCAAGTTCTTCGCGCCGCAAGTCGAGCCGCTCCTTCTCAAATATGTGTTCGCGGTTGCGCGTTTCCCATTTTTCTATTTTTTCTTTGGCAACTTCAACACCTGCCACCGCCGCCTTGAACGCATGATAGAACGTTTCCTGGCTCTTCTCGAGCTGTCCTTCCTTATCTTTCAGCGACCTCATTTCCGCCTCGAGCGAGCGGAGGTCTTTGTCCACTTTTTCGAACTGCGCCGTGAGCGCGGGGTTTACATCACGCGTTTTCGCGCGCGGCATTATTTCTTCATCATCCTCCTCAAGAACAACATTGATCTCCTCGATCGCGCTCCGTATTGCTTCCTGCATCTCGATCATATCGCCGTGCAAACCGCTCGTGAGAATATCCTTGATCTCTTTGATGTGGTCAAGGATCTTCGCCGCCGAACGCGTGGCCTGGGGTGAAACGGCGGCATGGCTCCCCATTTCGATCTGCGCCTCGATCTTCCCCAGTTCCTTTTGGAGTTGGCTTCGCCGTTCAAGGATGGCCTGCGTCTGCGTTTTTATCTTTTCGATGTCTTTCCGTCCCTCCGGCTGGCTCGCTTCAACCCGACGCTGTTCTTCTTCCGCCGCCTTTTTTTCCTTCTCGTATATTGCGCGTTCTCCTTTCGCGCCGTCAATTTTTGCCTGCACTGCCGCGAGGCCCTCTTTGATATCGCGCATACGGCTTCCGAAGAACTGATTTTCGAGACCCCTTAGTTCCTCCTCAAACGCGCCACGGCGTTCCCAGCGCGAGGTTTGGCGCTTCAAAGACCGCAGGTGCGGCAGGATTTCCTCGACGAGCGCTCCCACTTTATCAAGATTGATTTGGCTGTTTTTAAGGCGCCGCTCGGCATCCGCTTTTTTGAGCTGGTACTCACGAAGACCCAGGATTTCCTCGATCATTTCGCGCCGTTCCTTGGGGGTCGCGCGAATAAAGACGTCACTATTGCCTTGGGTCACAACGACCATGCCGCGGCTCCCGAGCCGCGCCTTCGCGAGAAAATCCACAAGGTCGCGAAGGAGCACTTCTGATTTATTCAAAAAATACTTGCTCTGCCCGTCCCGCGCGATCTGCCGCACGACCGACACCTCGGAAAAATCCACCGGGAAAAAGTTATTCTTGTTCTCAAAGTGGAGCGAAGCCGTTGCCATGCCAAGGCGGGGACGTTTTGCCGTGCCCGCGAAGATCAGGTCCTCCACTTTCGCCCCGCGAAGATTTTTGGCGTCCCGTTCACCGAGAAGCCAGCGAACGGCGTCTACAATATTGCTTTTGCCGCTCCCGTTCGGCCCTACGATTGCCGTAATCCCCGACGGAAATTCAAGCACGGTCTTCCCGGCAAAGGACTTGAAACCATTTAATTCGAGACGCTTAAGAAAGTGGGGCATGGATTACTTTTTCTGAGTAGAATTCTTTTCTATCGCCTCTCGTTCTTCCTGTGTTAACTTTTTAAGACGTTCCAGGTATTTCAACGCCCTCTCTTGTTCTCTCCCAACTAACGATCTAATAGCCACCAAAAGCTTCTCTTCGTTAAACCAAGCTTCAAATGTCGGCTTGGTAACGCCCCGCGGGGGCGCATACCACGGATTGAACGAATTATCGATATATATCATATTGCCATCCTCGTCGTATCCAAAATTTACCTCGCTGGGATCAAATGCTACGCCAAGATCGCGGAAAACACGCTCAATTCTTTTCACCTCGTCGTCCTGCGATAAATTTTTTCCGAGACGCGCCCTAAGATCTTCCGGAGAAACAACCCTCTTGCTCTTATGAGGCGATTCGAACTTCAGTATGGTATCTTCGGCAAGCGCTCGATGCTCCTTGTCCATCTTCTTTCTTTCCGAAACAAGAACCTTGTCTTTTCCGTGAATAGCAAGATGAACATCTGGAATATTTTTGGGGAGTAGGAGATGTAAAACTTTTGTGAGGTAAAAGCGGGCTTTTATTTTTCGCTCGCTACTGGCGTCGTTCCAACCGCCTTCTTTTAACCGTGAAACCACCTTCTTTTCCGGAAATTCTGGATGGAGGTACACCTCTTTCTCCCCTCCCTCTCCTATTTTCTCCATCTTATCCCAATTGAATTTCATAATTTTTTGAAATTAGTTCTCGCTGTGTTTGCCCTACTACTTTCTACATTCTACCTACTACCTACTTATACTTCTTCAGCGCACTCTTCGCCGCCTCTAATTCCCCCTCCTGTTTTGAAGCACCCGTGCCATCAGTAATAAGTTTATCGCCGAAATAAACGCCGATTTTGAACGTCCTCTTGTGCGCGGGTCCCGATTCTTCCAAAACCTTGTAGGTCGGCGTTACCTTCACCTTTTCCTGCACGATTTCCTGAAGTTCGCTTTTGGCGTCTTTATAGCTCCGTGTTTTCACGATTTCGGGGAGATATTTCCAGACAAATTTCTTTACGAATTTCTTTGGCGCTTCAATCCCCTGGTCCAGATACAAGGCGCCGATAAGCGCTTCCATCGCGTTCGCCAAAATCACCTCGCGGGCTTTTCCCGTGTCTTTTTTCTCGCCGCGTGAAAGCAAAATGAACTTTTCAAGCCCGACGTCATCCGCCACTTTCGCGAGCCGCTGGTAGTTCACGAGCGCCGCGCGAAGCACCGTCATCTGCCCCTCGGGATAGTCGGGAAATTTCTCATAAAGCTCCTCGGTAATAATGAGTTCTAGCACCGCGTCGCCCAAATACTCCAGGCGTTCGTTGTGTGGCAGACGCCACTTCGGATACTCATTCAAATACGACCGGTGCGTTAATGCCTCGGTCAATAAGTCGCCGTTTTTAAACGTTGTCCCGATTGTTTTCTCGAGCTCGCCTGTTTCAACTTTCGGTGCCATTGTAGTAAAAAACCCGTCTCACGCCTCATATTCTACTACGATGTGTGAGATAAGTTCTAGGGTGCCGCCTAGGGCGCATCTTTGGATTTTTTCGCCTCGGTCGACTTTTCTTCCGTTTTCACGCCTTCCGGAATACCCAGCTCTCGATAAATCGTCCCCAAAACACCATTGATAAATCGGGGGGCGTTCGGTCCGCCGTAATTCTTCGCAAGCTCAATGCCTTCGTTAATGGCAACCTTTGGCGGTACTTCGTTTTTATCGGCATATAATAGTTCGTAGATACCAATCCGCAAAATATTGCGGTCAATGACGGCAATCTTATCGAGCGGCCACTCGGGCGCGGCTTTTGTGATCACGTTATCAATATCTTTCAGGTGCTCCGTAACGCCCTGAAGAATTTTCCACGCGAACTCCGGCTCATCAATGCCCGGCGCGAATTCGGCAAGGTTCCGGTCCAAGATCGCCACAATATCATGCTTTCCTTTATAAAAATCCCACTCGTAGAGCGACTGGAGGATAACGGTTCGGATGAGGTGTCGGGTGGCCATGGTAAATCAGGTTTTAGGTTCGAGGTTTTAGGTTTTAGGTTTTAGGTTTTAGAAAATGAATGGCGCATTACGCTTCGTCTTCTTCGGCACGAAAATCTTCGGATGACAACTCTTCCACGGTAAACGTGCCTCCGGCTTTTTCTACCGCTTGCTTCCCATCGTCGGTCGTCGTCCATATCTCTCCCGCTTCTTCGCTCTCGAACCCGCCCTTAATAACTTTCCCGTCCATGTCCAAGATCGCCCAAAGGTTTTCTCCCGTAGTTGCCCGTTCTTCGTCTTCTGGACTCATGTTCGTAAGTTTTGAGGTTTGAGTTTTTAGTTTTTAAGCCTGATTCTATTGTCAATTTTCTAAACTAACACCTACAACCTAACAACTAAAACCTAACAGCTACTTTCCGCACTGCTTACACGTGCGATGCCCCATTTTCGGCCCGCCGCAATTTTTACACACAAAAAGCCGTTGCTTTTTCATCGCCAAATGCGACCGCCTGCGGCCCACTTTCCCGTGTGAATGATGTTTTGTTGGTACGCCTCCCATGGTTTTTTAATGTATTATTTTCCGAGATCTGGATACCTTAATTTCAGTTCCGGATAGCGACGGATGCCATTGCGAATCGCTCCTGCGAATCCTTCGTCCTGCGTTTCTAGATTTTTCTCTTGATATAACGCGAACACCTCGCCCGTCATTTGACTCAGCTCTTGCATAGTCCGAGAATCGCCTCCGAGATACGTATCGACAAGTGATTTTATTTCCGTCTGCACCTCTTCGGACAGTGCAACGCCCTCTTGTTCCAATCTCTCTGACATATTTACAATATAGCGCGTTCTCGCTAAAAAGTCAACGCGCTTGCGCCGATTGGCCGGCTTACCAATCCCCCTTCTCCGCCTGCCACAATTTTTCGAGGATTGCGGTTTGTTCCAAGTGCGTGATGCGCGGGAGCCTCAAAAGAAAGTGGTGTTTTGTAAGGGATTCGCTCGGCACCTCTTCTAAGTACGCCCGAATTGCCTGCTCGGTTTTCTGTGGCTCAAACCAATCGATTTTCGCGGGCGCGGCTTCCCATCGCCCTTCGTGAGATTTCTTTTTCCCGCCCGCCAAAATCCATAATGATGGGTCCACGGCAATGATGGCAAGCTTCCGAGCAACTCGCTTTTTCTGCCAATCGCTCAACGTCATTTTGGGCATAGTTATCTCTTTCTCCGTCTTCATATGTACAGCTTACGACATCCTTGCAATAGGGTCGAATGTTTTCCGGTGCACTCCACAAATTCCATATTTTTTAATTGCCGCGAGATGTGCCCGCGTACCGTATCCTTTATGCACCTCGAAACCGTATTGCGGGTATTGCTTCGCGAGCCGCACCATGGCGCGGTCACGGCTTACCTTCGCCACGATTGAGGCCATAGATACCACTTTGATTTTTTCATCGCCTCGCACCACCGTAGAAGCGGATATGCGCGGATGTTTTTTATTTTTTAGAAGCGGATAGGCGCGGATGTTTCGGCTTCCGCGTTTTTCCGCTTCTACCGCACCGCTTTTCCGCGTTAGTCCGCTTCTATGGTTGCCAAGAAAAAGTCCTCCGTCCAAAAAAACCGAACAATTGACATTTGACAATTGACATTTTACCGTGAGTCGTCCGAATGCGCGAAGGGCCGCGACGTTCGCCGCGGCAGAAATATTCATCCGCTCGATCGCACGCGGATACACCCGTGCCACCGCGTATTCGATCTGCGGATGGCTCTTAAAATACGAAAACCACGCCTCCCGTTGCTTTGGTGTAAGTTTTTTGGAATCTTTCAAAACAAGATTTCGCGTCCTGCATCTTTCTTGATACTTGACCCTTGACACCTGACACCTTGCGGGCATCGCAACGGCCACAACCATCACCGGTCCCGCAAGCGCTCCCCTCCCCACTTCATCAATACCGACCACGAACTTCCGCCTGCTACGATTCGGATTGCTGTTGTTTGTGCAAGAACCCATCTCAATAATACTCCCGACCGGGGATATTATTGAGATGGGTTCTTGCCTTTGTCATGTTCAAAAACGAGAAAATACTCCGATTGTGGAGATTTTTTAAATTCGCGCGTCACCCCAGCGGGAACATTGTTCATAAAACCAAATAATTCTTCCTTAGTGCAACGATTGATAAGCGCATATCCACGCCTCTCTTGCGCTTCAATAATTCTGCGATCGGGCTGTTCGGTGCCGAATGTGCCATGCTCCGGCGAAACACTTTCGCGAAATATCAAAATGCCGTCGGCGGCATCAACCCACGACATATTGCCCTCAAGCGACGACAAATCCCGCGGTGCCGTGTCGGTTCCGTCACGTCGCATTTTGTAAGCATAGGAGTGCCCTCGTTGTTCTTGTGCTTCTATAATTGCGAAGTCCTCCGCGCTGAGCTCGTGACGAAACGATTCGCCCATTCTCTCCGCCAATTTCTTAAGCCCCTCGCTCACTTCGACATCAGAGGGCTCCACGGGCTCCCCCGCCGCCGCCCCTCGCACTGCCGCATCTACTTCTCGACGTGTCGGTTCCCCTTCAAAATCTCTCCCCTTCATTTCTTCTTTATTTACTTTCTTTCTCTTGTTTCTTTTCGTGCCGCCCATCTTTGCAGTCGCAGGGCTGGAGCGGCTGATTGTGTTTTGAGCATGCCGGGTCGCCACAATTCTTCGCGGTATCGGATACGCCCTTGCATTCTCCGGTGCAAATGTAGTGTGCCATATAGTTATTTTTATTTTTTTAGTATAGCATATTACAACTTCCCTTCGTATAGAAAGCACCCTCTTGTCACCCCGAGGTTAACAATTGTTAACCGACACACGATGAATGGAGGTGGAAAATAACCGGGCAGTGTTTATCGGAGGTGGTAAGGAGTACGCCGGTAGATTTTACACGCATGGTGTATAATTCAATCATGAGCAGCAGGGATAAAATGTACGACTCGCGGGCATTGGCCAAGTTTTTTGGCGTAAGCGAAGAAACCGTATGGGCGTGGTGCAAGGCAGGAAAACTGCCCGCATTCAAAATTGGCAAGAAATGGCGCGTGCGGGTCTCGGACCTCCAGAAGATCATCGATGGCAAAGTCCAAACGCGGAAACCGAACCGGGCGGGGTTGTTTTAGATTTCCAATTATGTGTTGATATTTATCTGCCGTTAATGTAATATCACATCAGAACGAAGAGGGTCGCGGAGGATAGTAATGAAGGTCAAAACAAAATTCGGCATCGGCATCACGATTATCGTGACTACTCTCTCTCTGCTCGCATGGATGGGCATGAAAGAGAGCAAGACGTATTACCACACAGTCGCGGAACTCTCGACGCTCGGGAGTAGTGAATTGCGCCAGCGCATTCGCGTTGGCGGTGATATTGTCACCGGTTCTATTCAGTACCTGCCTGGACGCGTGGACTTCGTACTGAAAGAGGGGAACGAAAGCGTTTCGGTGAGCTACATCGGCACGGATCCGTTGCCGGACACGTTCAAGGACGGCGCGCAGTGCCTGGTTGAAGGGCACATGATGCCCGACGATCACTTCAAAGCAGAGCAAGTGCAAGCGAAGTGCGCCTCCAAGTATGAGGCCGAACCGGGTTCTTAACTCAAGAAAAACGGAACCCTTAAGCAAGGTTCTTTTTTTTCTTTTTTGAAAAATCTTGGTGCGCGGGAGAGGAGTCGAACCTCCACGCCTTTCGGCACAGACACCTCAAGCCTGCGTGTATACCATTTCACCACCCGCGCATTTATAGTTTTCTACCAATCACCGCAAGCGCTTTTTCAATTTTCTGGCGCTTCCGAGATAGGCAAACCACATCGGTAGTATAATACATCTTCGGCAATAATTTCAAGGACTCCGACTTGGCATATTTCAATTGATACACCGATTGGTTGCCGCTTTTTGTGATATGCCCCTTTATCCCCACCTTTCTCGCGAGTGAATTACGCAACCAATCAATGTGATTTTTGCTCGCAGAAATTAACTCCGTGTAAAACATATAACTCGATTTCCGTCGTGGGTCGTAATAGGAATAAAAAGTCCCATATCATCTTGACCGTGCCTGATTTTTTAAGGGGGTTCTGGTTCGTTGTTCTCGTGCCGATTCTCATCGGCACAGGAATATCCCTCTACACCCACAGTTGGCGCTTTATCCTTTACGGATTGCTGGTTGACTTGCTCATCTGCATTGTCGGGACTATCATCGCCGTCAAAAACACCGATATGTCCTTTCTCTAAAAAAACAACGCCGTTCCAACTGGAACGGCTTTTCTTTTCAAACAAAAAAACGCTCCATGAGCGTTTTTTTTCTAAATATATTCCTACCCCAATCCCTCTATTTGCTTCTTGAGGCCTTCAATATCTTGATCTGTTTCTTCAATGCGATCATTGAATCTGCCAATTTCTTGGGTGTCTATCGGTGCCCACACCTTGCTCTTCTCGGCATTTTCCTTAATTGTGTCACGTTTGCCGACAAGATCCTCTCGATGAATTTTTAAATCAGCAAGACACTTCTCAAGTCGCGCTCGCTCTGGATTACCCCCGACTTCTGGACTTGGCACATTGTTCATTCGTTCAAATCCCATATTATACCGATACTCCCAGTTTCTGCCGAATGACTGCGGCTGATTTGTCACGCACGAAGTAAAGTTTCGAACGGTGCACTTTCTTCGGCGAACTGATGATGGTTACTTTTGAAATCGTCGGCGCGTGCACCGGATAAGTTTTTTCAACCCCCACGCCCGCCAAAACGGTGCGCACGGTAAACGTGGCTCCCGCTTCCGAGCCGTGCTTTCGCGCGATAACCAAACCCTCAAACGGGGTCTTGCCTTCGAATACTTTCACCCGCGCTCCGGACCTTATTTTTCTTAATGTCTCGAGATCGATCATAGGTTTAAACAGCTGACATCTAACAACTGACCCCAACAATATAATCGGTTAGTAGTCAGATGTCAATGGTCAGATGTTATTTGTCAGATGTTATTGAAGTATGCTCTTCACTTTTTGTATAACGTCGTCGATCGAAACACGTACCTTCACAAAATATTCGGTGGCGCCCAAACTTTTGGCTTTTGCCACGTCGCTATCCTGCGCCAAATTGCTCAAAATCACGATAGGAATTTTGTGAAGCTCCGGGTCGAGTGAAATTGCTTCGAGCACTTCAAACCCCGTAACGCGCGGCATGATGAGGTCGAGCACCACGAGGTCCGGCTTCGACTGCTTCAGGGCCTGGATCGCCTCTTCGCCGTCAAAGGCCTGTTTCACCTCGAGTCCATCCTTCTCGAGGCGCGCCTTAATAAGCGACGACAAAAAGCGGTCGTCTTCGATGATCATTACCTTCTTTCCGGAGGCCATACTTCAGATTATAGCACGAACGACAAATTGGGGACCGACCTCCTCGAAAAAATCGGGTGGGTCCTGGGCTCGTTTGACAAACCGACTCGATGTTGTTTATACTGATACCAGTTCAAATTTGTTCCCTGGAGGAGCTGAAAAATGGTGAGATTATTATTGCGATTTGCTACGTTAGCGCTAATCTTAGCACCAACATGGATGTATTTGCTAGCCCGCACAGTATTGCCGCCCCAAGAAATTCACGCGTCAATGTTATATGTCATGGGAACCCTGCAGATTGGTCTCTTAATTTGCGTAGCCGTAATTTTCTTTGCAAGCCGTCCGGACTCAGCCTAGGCGAAGAATGGCTATGGGGATCTCATCAATAAGGGTACGACCAAGGTCGTGCCCTATTTTTATTTTCTATTGACTGCAACGCAAAAAACTCCTTTCGGGAGTTTTTTGCTAACAACTTATTATCCCTCGACTCATCTCACAATGCGAGATTCTCTCATCCTTCAATTCGATTCGGGATGACCTCCTCGAGTCTGAGGCTCGGAGTCGAAGACCTGAGCCAAATCGAATGGGTCAGGATTTAAGAATCTCTAACAAAATTAACCCTTCGACTTCGCTCGGGGTTTAAGAAACAGTAACGCAGAAAACTCCTTTCCGGAGTTTTCTGCTAACTGATTTCTAAAAGAGTTTTTTAGCTGCCCCAATGGCTCTCCGCGCTCATGCGCGACAAGAGATCGATCTATTATCTTTTGGCGTCCCAAGTGCAGTAGGTAGTAGGTCGTAGGTAATATGTAGCAGAAAATCTACTACCTACTACTTTCTACATACTACTTACTCACAAAAAGTTATCCAAAAGTTTAGTTTAATTGATCCACGCACAGCTTCCGCTACGCGTGCCTTGTTACGACTTAGCCCATGTCACCGATCTTAGATTAACCCCTCTCTTTGTTCGCGAACGAACAAAGCGCTGACTGACGCAGACTTAACGCTGACCTGCGCGGAATTTCTTCCGCGTTAGTCCGCGTGCGTTCCGCGTACTTCCGCGCTCTTTGCGCTCTCGCGCAAAGAGAGAGGCTTCATCTATTACCGGCTTCCTTGGCTTGACGGGCAGTGAGTACAGGACTCGAGAACGTATTCACCGCGGCGTGGCTGATCCGCGATTACTAGCGATTCCGGCTTCATGGGGGCGGGTTTCAGCCCCCAATCCGAACTGGGGCCACGTTTGATGGGATTAGCTCCCCCTTGCGGGTTGGCAACCCATTGTCGTGGCCATTGTAACACGAGTGTCGCCCAGGGCATCAAAGGGCCATGCGGATTTGACGTCATCCCCTCCTTCCTCCCAGCCCAAAAACCACAGGTTTTTGGGAGATTTCGAAATGTCGAAATTTCGATATATCCCAAAGTCCTCCGGACTTTGGGCTGGGCAGTCCCCCGTGATACGTGTAACACGGAGCAGGGGTTGCGCTCGTTACCCCACTTAAGGGAACACTTCAAAGCACGAGCTGACGACAACCATGCAGCACCTGAGTGTATTGTCCTTGAGAGAAGGCACCGGTTTCCCGACGCCGTCAACACACATTTCTAGCCCTGGTAAGGTTCCTCGCTTAGCATCGAATTAAACCTCATGTTCCACCGCTTGTGCGAGTCCCCGTCTATTCCTTTGAGTTTTAAGCTTGCGCTCGTACTTCCCAGGCGGCCCGCTTAACGCGTTAGCTACGGCACTCCGAGGGTCGATACTCGAAACACCAAGCGGGCATCGTTTAGGGCGTGGACTACAAGGGTATCTAATCCTTTTTGCTCCCCACGCTTTCGCATCTCAGAGTCAGGAAGGTCCCAGTGCACTGCCTTCGCCTTTGGTGTTCCGCACGATATCAACGGATTTCACCCCTACACCGTGCGTTCCATGCACCTCTAACCCCCTCTAGTTTTGTCGTATCTCGGGCAGTTCCACCGTTAGGCGGTGGGATTTAACCAAAGACGCACAAAACATCCTACATGCTCTTTACGCCCAATAAATCCGGATAACGCTTGAGGTCTACGTATTACCGCTGGTGCTGGCACGTAGTTACCCACCTCTTT
>Ga0155706_101_pt5 | contig 28795 bp, 28 predicted proteins | sample RifCSPlowO2_01_FD_107363 | JGI IMG/M metagenome (GOLD analysis project Ga0155706, IMG submission 107363) | Candidatus Liptonbacteria bacterium RIFCSPLOWO2_01_FULL_52_25
AGGCCGCCGGATGACGGCGGAAAACCTGCCGGTGCCGCGGACGGCACACGAGGTATTGGTCGTCCACCGTTCCGAGAACTTTCACGCGAACTGGGGTTCCGGCCCGCGTAAGGATTGTTATTTTGGGGGGAAGGTATTCCCGGGACAACATCTCGCTCTCGGTTTCCTTGGGACAGTGGCTGTGCACAGGGGCACCGGCCAGCGAAGAATCGGCAGCGGCTGTCCGACTGGCCCACTGATACACCAAGAAGAAGATAACGCCCACCAACGTAAGCGCGAAAAGGGCGGGGAAAACAAAATTCGTGAAATTCATCGTGAGCCACCTCCTTGTGACGAAAAATGTGTTCCCGAGGCGGACCGCGTGGGTCCGCCTCGGGCCGTGCTAGGCCATTACCGAGACAGCCGAAGCCGGTACTACTGGTACAGAAGCGGTCTTGCGCCTTCGCCCAGGACCAGGAAACGGAGGATGTCGTGGATTCCTGAATTGACCCATCGCTCCGCCGATCTGGCGAAGTGTGAGTTCAAGTTCACGGCCGAGATCCCGCTGGGCCCGCTTGTATTCGGGCGTGCCGGCCGCAATCTTTCCGAGCCGTTCCCGGATGATCGCCGACTGCTTGTGCTTTACCCTATGCCGGACCTTTCGTATTACACGACCACCGGCGCGACGCGGCGCGGGTTGAGGCGGCACCTCTTCCACTGCTGACGCTGGTGGCTCCAATGCCATGCCTTGACTCACGACGCTGGCGGGTAAAACGTCGAGCAACTCTTCAAGCGAGGCCCTTCGCACCCACTCCTGCGCCGCAGAACGGATAGCACCCGATCTCGAGGTTTTTATGCTCATACACTCTCCCTGTTATGATGTGACGCATCGGGCAAAGAAAAACCCTCACGCCGTACTACTGGGAGGCAGTATAGCCGATTACGGGCAATTTGTCAACCGCAAGCGCGAAAAAAAGCCGGCGATGGTTCGCATCGCCGGCACGCCGGAAAAAACGTCAGTTAATGCTGTGGTTCGTGACGGGATTATCGCCCGCATACAATGCGAGGCGCACATTCTCGTCCTGTTCCTCGTTCCGCAACGCACCTACGAAACGATCGGTTGCAGCCGCATCTATCACGCGGTACATTAAGAGTCCCACGCCAGTGCCAACAGCCACCCCCAGAACAACCCAACCAGTTCTTCGCATCGGAGACCTCCATTGCGGTCTGGGAACAAGTTCCCCTTGTTCGAAACATTACCGTGTTGTAGGATAGCGTATTATGCGCCAATTGTCAATCTCGCGCCAAAAGGTTATCGTCGTTGTCGGCCCTACGGCAAGCGGGAAGTCGGCGCTCGCTATCCGTATCGCGAAAAAGTTCAACGGCGAGGTCATTTCCGCCGATTCGCGGCAGGTATACCGCGGGATGGACATCGGCACGGGAAAAGTGCCGATTTCGTACGCGACGCGGCGCGGCGCGTGGACGAAATCGAGCATCCCGCCGAAAGGCGGGATCCCTCTCTATCGGGGCGTCCCCCACCATCTCCTCGACGTCGCCTCGCCACGCACCAACTTCACCGTCGCGCACTATCAGCGCCTTGCGCGGCGCGCGATACACGATATTCTGCGGCGCGGAAAGCTCCCTATTCTCTGCGGCGGCACAGGACTTTACATTGACGCGGCGCTCTACGACTATGCGCTCCCCGCCGTTCCGCCGAACGCACAGCTTCGCCGTACACTTGAGAAAAAACCGGCTGATACGTTATTCGCGGAACTCCAGCGGCGCGACCCACGGCGCGCGGTCTCGATCGACCGACACAATAAGCGCCGCCTTGTGCGCGCGCTTGAAATTATCCGCGCAACCGGCGCGGTGGTTCCCTCCCGCGAAGAAGTACTCCGACGCACATCGCCCTACGACATTTTAAAAATTGGACTCAACCCCCCACACGAGGCGCTTAAGAAAAAAATACGGGCGCGAATCCTGGAGTGGCTTCGTCACGGCCTCATGCGCGAAGTAAAAGGTCTCCGCGCGAAGGGAATATCCTGGAAGCGCCTCCACGACTTCGGCCTCACCTACGACTACGCCGCCCGCCACCTCCGCGGCTTCCTCACGAAAGAAGAAATGACGAATGAGCTCTCCCGCGCAATATATCAGTACGCGAAGCGCCAGAGACGCTGGTTTCGAAAGAACAAAGACGTTATGTGGGTGCAAAACGAGAAAGACGCGACCAGAGCCATGCGCGCATTCCTTGCCTAGAACCCATCTCAAAAACACCTCCGCTCGCGATAGGAGCCAATTTCCGCCACACCAAGGAGAGAGGACGAAGGTGTACCCTTCGCGGTACTTCGAGTCCGAAGCGACGCAGGTATGGCGGAAACTGGTCATATCCCATGCGGGTTGTGGTGATTTTCCCGTCCCGCTGCGTTGCGGCTTCGTCGGAGTAGCACAAGCTACACCTTCCTCGCCGCGCCTTGCGGATACATGGAAAATCACTCGCAACGCGGGCTGGAGGTGTTTTTGAGATGGGTTCTCCGATCGACTCTATGCTAGAATAAACTCAGAAGATTGAACGCACGAAGGAGATGACGCGTGAAACACTGGGAGAAAGCGATCAACCATAAGTGGCAAGCAGAAACACATCATGCATTCCTCCTCTATTTACTGGTTGACGACCTGATCCTCAACGGGAAAAATGGCGGCGACCTGTTTGAAACGGTTCCCGAATACCTCATGACCGCCTCCGTGGTGAGAGACGCGAAATTCATCGCGACATTCAACCGCGGTACCGGCATCCAGTTCAAGGACGAAGCAATGGAAAAAGAGTTTTTGAAGTTCCTTGCAACTCTCCATCTCGAAACCGACCAGGCGCACAACAATGTGGCGGTTGTTATGTTCCACCGGCACCGCCAGAACGCCGTGTACGCGCTCGCGCTCTTCGGAGAAATGCTTCGAATATCGAGAACCGACGAACGCGAAATGGCGCGCGCGGCACTTGAGGAAATATTTCCCAAGGGCGCGGACCGAAAACCGAACCAACCGTTCTTCGGTGTTATCATCGAATACCTCGAAACGATGTGCCCCGGGGACGCCGCAACAGGTCCCGAGGCGGACCGCAACACGCTCGTAACCTTCCTTGCCTGGGCAAAGGATCCGAAGATAGCGAAAGCACGGAACCTCTTCGTGCTCACCGCCGAAAGTTTGGCTTCGATCGCGCCGCAGCTCGTTGCCGAGACCAGCGGCATCGTCCCCATTAAGATCAACTTTCCGGATGAAGCGGACCTTGAAAAGGCCGTAACGGCTGCCCGAAAAACGTGCTCCGCTGTACACCGAGATGACATAACGACCGAAGAGTTGGCACATGCCGCACGGGGGATCTCGCGAAAAACGATTGTGAACCTTGTCAAAGAACTTTCCCATCGCGGCATTCTGATCACGCTCGATTCGGTCTTCTCAATAAAAAAGAGGTTCCTCGAGGAACGTTCGGGTGGACACATCGAACTCATCACCCATCCGCGAGGGATCGAGGCCATTGGCGGACTGGGAATATACAAGGAGTACATCTTTGGGGTCGTGCAAGCAATGCGCGAAGGCGACGTAATAGCCGCTTCGCAGGGCATCATGCTCATCGGAGCGCCCGGCACCGGGAAAACCGTTTTCGCGGAAGCCATCGCACGTGAAGCGGGTATTCCGTTCGTCCGACTCAAGAACATACGGGAAATGTGGGTTGGCAGTTCCGAGAGAAATCAGGAGCTTGTCTTCGAGCTTCTTGATGCGCTCGCACCCGTTGTTCCTTTTATTGACGAGATCGACCAGGAATACCAGTCGCGGTCAGCGATGTTCGACAACACGGGCGTGAACAACCGGCTCCAGGGTAGAATATTTCAGTTTATGTCTGACACCGACCGCCGCGGCAAGATACTCTGGATCGCGGCCTCGAACCGGCCCGACCTACTTGACCCGGCCCTGATCCGTGAAGGACGCTTCGACACGCGCCTCGCCTTTTTCCCTCCGACCCCCGAGGAGCGGGCGCAAATTCTCGTCGCGATCCTCAAAAACATGGTACGTCTCGCGCCCAAGGACAAGCCGTTTCGGTATGAGATCAGCGATGGCTTTGCAGAAAAATTCGGCTGGCGTGCCCATCGGCACCTCAAGCCGAGTGTCGGTCTCGAACGATGCGACTCAGAACTCCATCCGCAGGGAGGAAAAGAAGCGGACGACGAGCTTCCCCTCACGGGAGGACAGATCGAAACGATCGTACAAAAGGCCTATAAGCTCGCTGGCGGCTACAAATACGTTGTCCGCGACGAGCACCTCTTGAGGGCGCTCGAGGATTTCGTTCCCGGGCAGGACTTTCTCCAGCATGGGAGAATGACCGACCTTGCCCTCCTCTACTGCAATGAAGAAAGCCTCATTCCGGAAGGCAAGTGGAGAAAACGTCTCAAAACCCTCCGCGCGCAGGAAGCCCCCGGAACAACATTTCGAACGTAACGAATGAAGAACTCCGTGGAGCGTCTCCCAAGACGCTCTTTTTTTATGCAGCCCCCTATATTGTCCCCAGCAAGCACTTCGTTTATCATTGAAAACAGCACCCTGAAGAGAGGTTGATTATGAGCATTTCGATGCGCCTTGAGCATATCGGTAACGCAGTGCGGCAACTCCTCGAACAGCAGTTCAAAGAAAGAACGGGTCTCACCGCGCGCGCCCTAAAAGACGCTCGCCACGAGTGCCAGACCGAAGCAGGGCATATTGTAGAGTGCGAAGTCGTACTCTACGAATTGGAACAAATCCTCCATAAACGCGAAGCGGCGGCGCAGAACCAAAGCGCCACCGAAGAGGATTTCGAAAAACTGCACCGCATGCAGAACGTACGGAAAGTAAGGGTCGAAGACCCGTGGATCATGATCGAAACACGGCGGCTGTTCCAAAAAACAACTTCCTGTCTCGAACCCTACGACATCGGCCAAAAGGAAATACAGATCAACGTCGGGGCGGACGAGGTTGTGGCGGTCCACAACATTCGTTTCGAGGACGGACCCTATCTCGGAAAATACGTTCACGTGAACAGTAAGTCGGGTTCGCTCTGTTTCGGGAACACCACTCACGGCATCGGCAGCGATGTTGCGGCGCTTCTCCAAGACCTCGCGACTCCGGACCTGGTGCACCTCCTCCTCTCCTTCCTGCAGCGGGACGAAACGGGTCCCCAGCTTCGCTTCCCGGAAAAAACCGGGCAGTGGACGACCCCCTCGCTTTCGTCCGGGGAAAAACCGGCGGTATTCGTGCCGTATGACGCGGCAATGGAAACGGGCTACGCCTCGGATGAAGAGCGGAATGAGGTTAAGGCGCGTTATGTTGCCCTACTCCGCGAAGCCGGCACAAAGCGCGGCACGAAAGAGATAAGGAAAAGGATCGAGGAAGCGCAAGCGTCCCTCAATAGACATACGGCTTCCTGGCTTTCCCACCGGGACCACGTTCTTGTGCTTGAGGAACAAAAGCAGGGCTACGAAGCGTACCGCCTGCGAATGCTTGCGACCGTGCGGGAATACGCCCAGTTCTTCGACCGATACGCCAAAAATGTGCGTTATGAAAAGAACCCGGCATCGAACCAAGAAGCGCTCATTATCTCCTTTCGGGTAAAAAATAACGATCTGGAACTGCGCGTTACTCCCAGCGGACATATCAGATTACTCGGGGTCCCGCAATCCCATCGCCTCGCCAAGGTTATCGGGCACGACGGAACCCTCGTGGGGCTCCACGAACCGGCGCACCAGCGCCTGGTACGCCTCGCATGCGACGGCAATCTCCCCGCCCTCTTTGAAGAACTGCATGCAATACTAGAGAAAGGAGGAGTGTAACCCATGCAGCCCTACCTACTCTCGAGTGAAGCAGGCATTGAGGTGTTTTTTGAACCCGCGGCCCTGGCCAACATCTTCCTCGCCATCCACATAAGCCCCGTTGAAATAAGCGGGGTCGGCAAGGTCCGGCACGAGGGCAACATCTACACGATCGAAGACAACATCGCCATTTTCAAGCAAGCGGTCTCCGGCGTGCATACGGTTTTCGACGACGATATGCGCGGCCATTGGCTCCATGAAATGGTAGCGGCGGGACGCGGCGCGGAGATCAATAACTTCCGCCTGTGGTGGCACAGCCACGTCAACATGCCCGCCAGATTCAGCGGCACGGACCATGAAACGATCGACGAGAAGCTGTTCGACCAAAACCTCAAGGTGGCGTCGCACGAATACTGGATAAGTTTCGTCGGCAATAAAAAAGGGGGGTCGCTTATGCGGCTCGACGTCTTCAAGCCGAATCGTCTCCCGCCCATCTATATCGACAACGCTCACTTTACCGACCCCATGACCAACAAGGAGATAATCAGGTCGCTTATGGTGGAGCGGCAAGGCCGTATGTTCGACCTCGTCAAGAAGAATCTTTCGTTTGAAACGGATGACGCGCGGCCGTTCGAGACGATCCTCGGAGGTATCTTCGGTGTTTGAGAAAAAAGTTACGCTCATCGGCGCAGGACGGCTCGGTTCATTTACCACGCTCCTCATGGCGAAAATGGCTTCGGCAGTCGGCTGGGCCATCACGGTCCGTGATTTCGACGATGTCGAGGCGCACAATGTGCTCGACCAACTGTACCGGAAACGCGACGTCGGCCCGAACGAAAACCGGCGGAAAAAGACGGAGGCGCTCCGGACGATCGTGCGCAACTTGACCGACGTGAACATCGCGACCTCTACCGAACGGGCGGACAGCACTTCCGAACTGCATGGCATCGTAGTCGTTCTCGTCGACACCATGAAAGCGCGGAAGGAGATATTCGACGCCTCGTTCGAGTACGATATCCCCTACTACATTGAAGCGCGCGCAGGAAGAGGGCAGGCCACCGTGTACGCCTTCGATCCGCGCAATCCGGATACGAGGAAAAAGTACCGGAAGACCCTCTATGCGGACGACGAACCGGGAGTCCAACGGGCGCCCTGCGCGAACTCCGAAACGGTCCCCATCCTCTGGATGGTGGCAGCGACAGTCGCGCAACTGCTCGTGCGGCACGCGAATACCCGGCTCACCGCTGGTGAACTTCTAGAAGTGGCGGTCGACATGAACGGGTTGCCGCATCTCTCGGGCGAAGTATACTAGAGGAAGCACCGCGAAACACGGAGGACGACATGAAAGAGCAGGAAAAGAACCGCTCTCGGCAGGACGGCGAAGGCCAGCCCGAGTCGGACATGATCGAGTACAGCGTCACGATCCAACACAGGCACTTCGGCGAAAAGATATCCCTGCCCCGCAACGCAACGCTTGCCGACCTTCTCGCAGAAGTCCAAAAACAGCACGGCGTCGCCGTTGAAGAGTACCAGGTGCGCCTCAACGACCGGCAGATCGAATCGGACAAAGAAGGAAAACTGAAAGAAAACCCCATACTCACCGAGAACGGCGTACTGATCCTCACTACCAAAATCGTTGGCGGAGCATGACTCCCCCACTAACCCCAACACTATGTCGGGGTTATTTTTTTAAGAGTATGTCTAAAAACCTTTTTTCGTTACGAAACGCCAGAGCTTCGAGCGAGAGCCGCGAAGCCCGACGAAGGTGTAGCAAGGCTACTCCGAGGATGGGTGAATGGCTCGCAGCTGAAGCTATGGTGGTGCAGTAGAAAAGTGGTTTTTAGATATGCTCCAGCCGCGTTTCGATAAGCCCGCGGAGCGTCTCTGGGTTACCCCTACCCTTCAAGCGCCCCATGGCCTGGCCGACTAAAAATTGGATACTCGCCGTTTTGCCTTTTTTGTAATCATCTACCGCTTTTTGATTTTTCTCGATAACCTCATGCACTATTTTTTCAAGTTCGCCCGTGTCGGACACGGTTTCGAGGCCCTCGGTTTGCACGATCTCTTCGGGGTCAAGGCCCGTGTCGAACATTTTTTTCAACACATCTTTCGCCTGACGACTCCCGATAGTCCCCTGTTCGATAAGAAGTACCAAATGAGCCAAATGCTCGGGATTTATTTTGGAACTCGCGAAGCTCGCGCCACTCTCGTTCATTAGCCCCCGCAAATCGCTCGTGAGGTAGTTATAAAGCAGTAAGTAGTTAGTAGTAGGTAGCAAGGAAGAAAGCTCGCTCGCCGATTCTTCGAAAAATTCTGCGATACCCTGCTCCGCAATGGCGGCATCAACCTGTTTTTCGTTCAAACCATATTCGCTTGCGAAGCGAATTCGTTTTGCGGCGGGCAGCTCCGGCAACTCCATCTTTAGTTTTTCTAAATCGAAAATTGCTGTCTCGAACGGCGGCAGATCGGGTTCGGGGAAATACCGATAGTCATGCGCTTCCTCCTTTGAGCGCTGGGAGAATGTTTTTTGTTTCGCCTCGTCCCATCCGCGCGTTTCCTGAATGAGTTTTTCACCTTTCTCCAACGCTTCTGTCTGTCGTTTTATCTCATATTCAATCGCCGATTTTGCGAACTTGAAGGAATTGATGTTTTTGAGCTCAACCTTGGTTCCGAGATTCGCGTGTTTCGCTGAAAGCGAAACATTGGCTTCGATGCGCATCTGTCCCTTTTCCATGTCGGCGTCCGAGACCCCAAGATACCGCAGAATAAACTGCAATTCGCGCGCAAACGCAACCACCTCCTCCGCCGATGTAAAATCGGGCTCCGTCACAAGCTCCATAAGCGGCACACCCGCGCGGTTGAAATCGACCAGCGAAGCTGGTCGTCCCGAGCCGTGCGAGGGACCCCCTTGTGCATGCACCAACGTCCCCGTGTCTTCCTCCAGGTGCACGCGCCGGATACGGATGCCGTTCAAGGCGCCCCCTTCTACGAGCGGCTTGTCGTACTGCGAAATCTGGTACCCCTTCGGCAGGTCGGGGTAAAAATAATTCTTCCGATCGAATTTGGTGGTCGGTTTTATTTTTCCGCCCAAGGCAAGCCCCACCCGTATCACGTGCTCCACGGCCTGCTTGTTGATGGTCGGAAGCGTCCCGGGGTGCCCCAAACACACCGGGCACACATTCGTGTTCGGATTCTTCTCGCCTGCCCCGAGCGAAGTCGAGGGGTCCGGGTCGTTCGGTGAATCACAAAACATCTTCGTCCGGGTTTTCAGCTCAGCGTGAATCTCGAGGCCAATAGTAGGTTTGTACTCCATGATTACTCATCCTAGCGTTTCCTTGCCATCATTTCAAATTTTTTATACACTGTGGGAAGTTCATCGCCAAGGAGAATATCACGATGAGCGAACAAGATATCGAAGCAGGGCGAAGGGTCATCGCATCGGTCGGAACGGTCATTTACCGTTGGGACAGAAGACATCTCGAAGTCCTTGTCGGAGAGCGGCAGAACGAACCCTGGAAAGGATACTCCATGATCGCTTTCGGCGGAGGCATAGATCCGGACGACTTTTCCGTGGAATCCGCCGCACGCCGTGAAGCACTTGAAGAGACCGGACGCGGGCTTGAGTTCCTCGATGGCGAATTCCTTCATCATTACGGACCGAGAAGTTTTCATCACCGAATTTATCTGGATGCGCAGAATGCTATCCAGGTAGTCCGCACCGAGAAAGAAATTAGCGAAAAATATAAGTTCGTCGCGGCCATGTTCTGCGCGGAGTGCATCGGCGGAGAACCAAGAGATAATGATGAAGTGAAACACGTACGATTCGAGGACGTGCTTGAACTCGCGAGAATGGAAACGAAACTCGCATTTGAGCAAGCGCTCGTATTGCGAGACGCCTATCTGCGTCTCGTCGTCTTCCCGAATTTCTCGCAATAAAATATCCCGCCGCAAATTTCCTAGCGGCGGGATTTTTATTAAATTCCCACGAACACCCCGTGCGTAAACTCGATGGCTTCATTACTAATCTTCGGCTGGTCGGGCACTGTGATGCATCACAGTGCCCGAGGTCTCATCCAGCGAGAGTTCTTCGTCTGGAAGGACGACGGGGGCGAGAGCAAGATCCCAGTGCTATGACACGTCATAGCACTGGACAAGCAAAACCTGACCCGTAAAAAGTGCCACGGCGGCTTAAAGCCGTGGTATCTATTGAAATTACGGTTTTCTGAGGGGGAGAATAAATAAATATCACAGATAAACGATCTCCATGCCGAGCCGTGTTGCTTGGCTATATTCCCAGCAGGCCCCATAGGAGGTCGTCCAGTCCGGCAGAAAATAAAGCGACTGAACAAAGCCGGACTCGAAAAGGGGAAGATAAAACGTCTCGAGGAGGTGGTCGTCGCCCATATAGTAGGGCGTTGCTTTAATATGTTGCATTGAGCCCTCGAATGGCAGTTGGCTGAAAACATGCAGTCCCCGACCCCCGAGCTCCTCGATCACAATTTCAAGCCGGCGCAAATTTTCAGTAATGCTTCCCGCGCCGCCATGCGAGATGGGGCCGCACACCTGAACAACGGGGTGTAGTATCCGTTGAAGCACGGGTAATGCAATGTCACACAATTCTTCGAATGTGCTGGCACGCGCAATGCACCGCTCTTCCTCCGGAAAAAGATGTTTGGAAAACGAACTCATGGACGTCTCGTTAAGCTCATTATTTAATATGCTGAAGCCGAAGTAAAGTCCAACAACCGGGCGAAAAAACCGCGGTCCGGCAGGGAAGTCGCGGGGTCAATGTTTTAGATAAGATGTAGTTCCTTCAAGATGAAATACCAAACCGGCTCAAGGCCCATGTCCGCCCTCCACTCGGGATCCGTATTTTTTGCCGCCGGGTCGCCGAAGATCTTCCGCGTCAACTCGCCAACATTTTCGTACGAAACGCCATACTTTTTCATAAAGTATTCCGTCCGTACAGCGATCTTGTTGAGCTCCTCGGACGCAGCGAGGAAAAATCGTTTCGCGTCGTCCCCCGCTCGAAGTTCGCCCGACCACGCCACTGCCTCGAAAACCTCCCAGTCATGGAACGATCCGCCTTCGCGCTTGCAGGGATTATCTACCCTTCCAGACCACACCGACTTGTTTTTCTCGATCATGATGCCGACCTCTTCTTGTGATTCGCGTTCCACTCCTCGCGCAAAGGTATCGCCGTCAAGATGCCCGGCTGGCAGAGCGTACGACTCGGGGTAGTTATAGCGTTCGATCAAAACAATTTTCCCGTCCTTGCGCAAGATTTCACCAGCGCTTTTGTTGTCGCAGATTTTTGCCATCAACGCTACGCAAGACGCCTCATCAGTTCTTCCGGAGTCGTAATAACTTCGGTGAAGAGGATGTCCCGGCAAATTTCGCCGCCAATCTTGATCGGTTTTTCGGGTTCAAGCGCGTAAATAATCATATTTTTTCCGTGCGCGAACCCAAGCTCAAGCGTAGTATTCACGCCGATATAACCTTCTTTGTTGTATACAAAACAAATATCCGCCTTACGCAAACGATCAAAATGTTCGTGGACGAGCGCGGGTATTTGTTTTCGGTACGACGCGGAGGCAAGACGAACGCTTTCCTTCGCTTTTAAGAACTTCGCAGGGCGCCGCTCGAAGTTCGGCTCAAATACCACGGGAACCCCGAGCGCCCGAAGCTTGTGCGAGAATGCCTTTATCTCGTCCTTATATCGCTGTGAGCCGCAGATAACGACCGTCTTCATAATTGCAGTATACCCACTTTCCTTTTGCCACGTCAAAGGGGCTGTTGATAATAATGGAAAAACCGCTTCTTTTACATTTCGAGTGCTTTTTGCGCGACCGCCCAAACTTTCTCGTGAACCTCTTCGATCAAGAGCAGCTTTCCGTTCGGCGCGCATTCGACGACCACAAAATCGCTCGGGAATAGTTTTGCGGCATGGGCGTAGGAACGCGCGGCGGCTTTCAGGTGTTCGAGGTTCGCTTCGTGGATGTCCCGCTTCGCGCCCTTCAGATACTCGCGCGCCGATTTTTTCGCAATAAGCTCGTAAGCAATCTCCGCTGGCACATACAGAATAATATTGAGGTCGGGTTTCGGAATTTTCAGTATCTCGTACTCTAATTCGTAGAGCCACCGGAAAAGCGCCTCGCGTTCGCGGTCGTCCGCTATTTTCGCGCCTTGATGGCCCAAGTTTGAACCCATGTAGCGGTTCCCCACGACGATCCGCCCTTCGTGAAGCCATTCGCGCATTTTGAAACTCGCGTCAAAACGGTCGAGAGCATAGAACATTGAAGCAGCGCGAGGACCCACGTCCTCAATCCCGCCGTAACGACCCTTAAGATATTTTGTGATGAAATGGGAAGAGGGTTCGGCATAACGCGGAAAGTCAACGGCCTGCACGCGGCACTCCGCAGGGAGCCGCAACACGAGCCGATTGAACTGCTCGGTCTTCCCCGAGCCGTCGGTGCCTTCAAGTACGATGAATTTGCCGCGTTTTGTATCGAGCATAATTCCTTTTCTTGAACTATAGGTTATCTCGGAGAATTGCGACAGGGACGCTTGCTTGAAACAGGCCGCAAACAATAGAAAAACCGCCTTTACGGGCGGTTTTTTAAATCAGCAGTTAATCCGTTACCTCAATACCCATCATTCGTCGCGAGTCGCACTGTCATTCCCGCCCCCCATGCCGCTTGGGGGCAGGCTCCAACGGGAATCTAGAAATCGTCTGACAAATCACGCCATGTGGGATTGTCGTGCTCGATAAGCTCAATTTTCCAGGCACGATTCCAATGCTTCAAGCGTTTTTCTCGCTGGATGGCATCATAAGGACTATTGAAAATTTCGTAATGAACCAGTATGTGTAAGTGGTACCTTTGGGTAAATCCGGCAACGGATCCACGTTTGTGTTCTTCAACCCGCCGGACGATATCGTTGGTGACGCCGACGTACAACACTCCTTTCGGTTTGTTGGCCATTATATAAACATAATATGTGCGCATGTTCGTAGAGGTCCCCGTTTTCACGGGGATGACGGAGTGAGTATTGGCTCGATGGACCAAATCAAAGTCCCTGCTGGATCCTGCTTCAAGGCGGTAGGGGGCAAGGATGACGGATTGAACTCGAGTTCAATCCGTCACTTCTATGCCCATATTCTTTGCCGTCCCACGGATGATTCGCTCTGCGGCATCGAGGTCATTCGCGTTCATGTCGGGCATTTTTCTCTCGGCGATCTTCCGCACCTCCGCGCGGGACACTTTGCCCACTTTTGTGGTAAGCGCGTTTCCTGAACCCTTCTCAATACCCGCCGCTTTTTTAAGGAGCGCCGATGCGGGAGGTGTTTTTAATATAAACGTAAAGCTCCTGTCTTCAAAGATCGTAATCTGCGCGGGCACCACGTCCCCCGTCATATTCTTCGTCGCATCATTGAATTTCTTGCAGAAATCCTGAATGTTGATGCCCTGCGGACCCAATGCCGTGCCGATCGGCGGCGCGGGAGTGGCCTTGCCTGCTTCAATCTGTATCTTTAATACTGTTTTGATCTTCTTGGCCATGTCCTTTTGCTAATTTCTAAATCCTAATTTCTAAATTCTAAACAAATTCAAATTTCTAATACTCAAAACGTTTCGTGTTTATGGTTTTGATATTAGAATTTGTTTAGTATTTAGGATTTAGTGCTTAGGGTTTTAAAATGGTAGGTCCTCCGCTTTTACTTCTTCGCTCTCGTCAATGTTGATGCTGGGAATTTCTTCTGCGGCTCCCTTCGGTTGCTCTTGACTCTTGACTCTTGACTCTTGACTTGCACTGCCTCCCTGTCCGGCCGTGCGCGGTCCCACGCCCTGCGCGCGCGGCCCAAGCTGTAAACGTTCGCAAATAATTTCGGTGGTCTTCCTTTGCCCGCCGGTTTTATCGGTCCAGCTCCGCGTTTGAAGACGGCCCTCGACCAATACCATCGCGCCCTTCGTCAAAAATTGCGTGGCAATCTCGGCCTGCCTGCCCCACACGACCACATTATGAAATTCGGTGTCCTCCTGCTTCGCGCCGCTTTTATCCGTCCACACGCGGTTCGTCGCAATGGAAAATCCAGAAACGGACTGTCCGCCGGGCGTTGTGCGAAGTTGGGGGTCGGCGGTTACCCGGCCAACGATAAGAACTTTATTGAGGTTCATGGTAATTGGCAAATCGCTGATGGCAAATCGCAAATGGTTATTTGTGTTTAGTATAATGCTTTTCGTGTTAAAAACAACTTGGCGATTTGCCCTTAGCTATTTGCTATTGGGATATCTCCTCGATCTTCTTCGTCAGCGCTTCATTGCTCAAGGTCTTCCGGACCGGCTTCGTTTCAAAGGAGGATGGAGCCGGACGCCGGAACTGCGGTCTACGCATAGGAGATTCTTCTTTCGCGCCCTTCGTGGATGAAGTTCTTATAATGAGCGAACGCAGTACTGCGGACGCGGTTTGTAGGTCCTTCTCGAGCAACTTGATATCCTGCGGAGCGGCTTGCGCGTAAAAAAATCCGAAGTATGCCTGCGTCATGTGCTCAATCGGATACGCGAGGGCGATCTTTTTTACCCCTCCTTCTTCACGAATCTCAACTCCATGCTGATGAATGAGTTTAAGCGCCGAAGCCAACGACTCCTCTTCTTTGAGGAGAACGGCGATTTCATAATTCTTTTTTTCTATTTCGTCCATAATTACAGAAAGTAGGTAGTAAGTAGTAGGTAGTATGTAGCAGGTAGTAGAAAAAATCAAGTCCTCGTTACCTTCTACCTACTACCTACTACTTTACTTATTAATGGCTTCTTCCGGTTTCACTTCCGGGGCGCGGGGCGTAGGAACCTTCCCTTCGCCGATCGCGCCGATAGGAATTAACCGGCCGATGATCACGTTTTCCTTCAAACCGCGCAACGTATCGATTTTGCCTTCGATCGCCGCCTTCACGAGCACGCGTGACGTATCTTGGAACGACGCGGCGGAAAGGAAGCTTTCGGCGGAAACCGCGACGCGCGTGATGCCCAAAAGAAGTTCTTCCGCTTTCGCCGGTTGCAACCCCTGTTTCCTGAGCTCTTTATTGATCTCAAGGAACCGGTCTCGTTCCACAATCTCTCCCATGACGAGGTCCGGCGCATCTCCCGCATCCTTGATTTTTACCCGCCCAAACATTTGCCGGATGATCACCTCAATGTGCTTGTTATTGATCGAGGCGCCTTCCGAAGCATAGATCCTCTGCACCTCATTGATCACATATCGCTCCACTTCATGCACGCCCTTCAGCTCCAAAAGTTCGCGCAGATCCATATTCCCTTCGGAAAGTTGGTCGCCCCTCGTAACCGCATCCCCCACCTTCACAAAAAGAAGAGCGGAGCGAGACACCGCGAACTCCTGCGGTTTCGCCTTCTTACTGCCGGGAACATTCAACGTCAACACCTTGAGCGAACCCCGTTCCTCGATCTTATCCACGATCCCGTCCGTCGGCGAAAGGATCGCTTTCCCTTTCGGCGGACGCACCTCGAAGATCTCTTCAACGCGCGGCAAACCGTGCGTGATATCGACACCCGCCACGCCTCCGGTGTGGAATGTCCGCATCGTAAGCTGGGTGCCTGGTTCGCCGATTGACTGGGCCGCAAGCACCCCCACCGCAGAACCTGCCTTGACCCGCTTGTTGCTTCCGAGATCGAAACCATAGCAACTCGCGCAGATGCCATAGAGCGTTTTGCACGTGATCGGCGAACGGACCCTGATCGATTCAAGCTTCGATTTTTCGAGTTCTTCGGCGGCAAGCTTTCCAATAATCTCCCCCGCGCGCACGATGATCTTATGCCCCGAACGAATATCTTCCAATGCCGTCCGTGAAAACACGCGGCTCGCGAATGACTGGTTGAACTCTTTCCCGTCCGCCCGAAGTATCTCCATTCCGTCCTTCGCGCGGCAGTCCTCTTCGCGAATAATAATATCTTGCGCAACATCAACAAGCCGGCGCGTAAGATACCCTGCTTGAGCGGTCTTCAAGGCCGTATCGGTCGTCCCCTTCCTGGCGCCCGTCGTCGAAATGAAATACTCGAGCACGGAAAGCCCCTCTTTGAACGACGATTTAATGGGAAGCTCGATGATCTCGTTCTTCGGGTTCGACACGAGTCCTTTCATGCCCATCATCTGAATGGGCTGCGCCCATGAACCGCGCGAACCGGAATCAATGATGCGATAGATCGGATTGTTCTTCGGGAGAGCGGTCGCAACGCCGCGCGCGATCTCTTCCTTCGCTTTTTCCCACACGCTGATCGTGCGTGCCCGCCGCTCGCTGTCGGTCAAAAGTCCCTCGCCGTACTGGCTACGAATAAGCTCGACTTCTTTTTCGGATGCCGCGATGATCTGCGGCTTCGTTGACGGGATCACGAGGTCTGAGATAGACCAGGTGATGCCGGAACGCGTCGCCATATCGAATCCGAGAAGTTTTACGCGGTCGAGCGTATCACGCGCGGCTTCGAGCCCGTGCTGTTCGAGAATGCCTTCAATAAGCTTCGATAACTTCTTTTTATTGAGGGTGTCGTTCACAAACGGAACAAGACCCTGCAACGCGTGGTTAAAAATGATCCTGCCAACGGTCGTTGTTGTCCCCTCAAAACGAATGGGGTCGTGGAAGCTAACCACGCCGTTATCATGCGCAAGGACCGCTTCGTCAATGCTCGACATGGCCTTCACCGCTTTTTTCGTGTCGTCGATCTGCGTCAAATAATAAATGCCGAGCACCATGTCTTGCGTGGGGTTCGTAATAAGCTCGCCCGTTGCCGGTTTCAAAAGGTTCCCGCCCGCCGACATGATCTCCGCCGCTTCCTTCTGTGCTTCGGCCGAGAGCGGCAAATGCACGGCCATCTGGTCGCCGTCGAAGTCCGCGTTGAACGCGGTGCAGACGAGGGGCGGGATCTGTATAGCCAACCCTTCAACGAGCCGCGGCCGGAACGCCTGCACGCTCAAACGGTGCAAGGTTGGCGCGCGGTTCAAAAGTACGCGGCGGTCTTTAATGATCTCTTCGAGAATGGCCCACACTTCGTCGGACCCCTCTTCGATCACGCGGTTCGCGCTCCGAATGTTGTGCGCCATGCCGCGCTTCATGATCTCGCTGATCACGAACGGCCGGAAAAGTTCGAGCGCCATCCGTTTCGGAATGCCGCACTCGTCGATCTTAAGCCGCGGACCAACCACGATCACGGAACGGCCGGAGTAGTCCACGCGTTTCCCGAGAAGGTTTTGGCGGAAACGGCCCTGCTTACCCTTGAGCATATCGGCGAGCGAGCGGAGCGGGCGACGCTGCGCGGAAAGCTGTTGCGTGCCGAACCGCGCCGAGTTGTCGATCAGGGCATCCACCGCTTCCTGGAGCATGCGCTTCTCGTTCCGGACGATCACGTCCGGCGCTTTGATCTCTAAAAGTTTCTTCAAGCGATTATTGCGGTTGATCACGCGCCGGTAGAGATCGTTGAGGTCGGACGTCGCGTACCGGCCGCCGTCCAGGGCCACCATCGGGCGAAGGTCGGGGGGGAGAACGGGAAGCATCGTAAGCACCATCCACTCGGGACGGCTCCCGTTCTTGATCATGGAGCGGAGCATTTTAAGACGGCGCAGAAGCTTGCTTTGCGCGAGCGGATCTTTTGCACCCTCCAGCTCTTTCTCCACATTTTGCAGTTCTTTCCGGAGATCCATTGATTTCAAAATGGAATATACCGCCTCCGCGCCGCTTCCCGCCCTGAACACATTCCCGAACCGGCGGGAAAGGTTGAAGTATTCGGTCTCCGAGAGCACCTGGCCGATATGGAGCGATTCGAGATGGTCTTCCGTCGTGCCCGCGGCCTCTTCAAGCTGCGCCTTCATTTTCTTGTCCTTGCCGCCGATCTTTAACTTTCCCTTGAGCTCACGGCCCAATTCAGTAAGCGCTTGCTTGCGCAATTCTTCTTTGATCTCGGTAATAACGTACGCCGAGTAATAGATGACGCGCTCCAGTTTTTGCGAAGGCACGTTGAGCATCAAACTTAAGCGGGACGGCACGCTCTTCAGGAACCAAATGTGGCTCACCGGAGTCGCGAGCGCGATATGGCCGATCCGTTCGCGGCGCACGACGGCGCGCGTGACTTCCACGCCGCATTTGTCGCACACAACACCCTTGTACCGCACGCGGCGGTACTTGCCGCAATAACATTCATAATCCTTGGTGGGACCGAAAATACGCTCCGAGAAAAGGCCGTCCTTTTCGGGACGCTGGGTGCGATAGTTGATCGTTTCGGGCTTGATCACCTCCCCGTGCGACCACTTGAGGATCTCGTCGGGCGACGCTACGCCGATCTTGAGCGACACGAAGTCCTCCCGACGATCGGTCTCCGCGGCAAACACGGGCTTAATATCGAACGCTAATGACTTCAATTCATTCACGAGCACATTGAACGACGCGGGGAGGTTTGGCTCCCGGATCGGCTCGCCCCGAATGATCGACTCGTAGGCCGAGGCGCGGCCCAATACGTCGTCGGACTTAATAGTGAGCATTTCCTGCAAAGTATGCCGCGCGCCATATCCTTCAAGCGCCCACACCTCCATTTCGCCAAAACGCTGGCCGCCGAACTGCGCCTTGCCGCCCAACGGCTGTTGCGTAATCAAAGAGTAGGGACCGATCGAGCGCATGTGCGCCTTATCTTCGACAAGGTGATTCAACTTCATCATATAAATTTGGCCGACCATCACCTCATTGTCGAACACGTTCCCCGTGCGGCCGTCATGCAGTTTCACTTTTCCGCTCTCGGGAAGACCGGCTTTGCGAAGTTCCTCGCGAATTTCCTCTTCGGACGCGGAATCGAGCCCCGGCGTGATCGCGCGGTACCCGAGCTTCGAAGCCGCCCATCCAAGGTGGGTTTCGAGGATCTGTCCCAGATTCATACGGGACGCGACGCCGAGCGGATTCAAAATGATATCAACCGGCGTCCCGTCTTCGAGATAGGGCATGTCTTGGACCGCGCGCACTTGGGAAATAACTCCTTTGTTGCCGTGCCGTCCCGCAAGTTTATCTCCCGCCTGCACCTTGCGAAGCTGGGCTACCTCCACCTGAATGCGCCGGATGATGCCGGGCTCAAGCTTGTCGCCTTTCTCACGATCGAACACTTTAATATTCACCACCCGCCCGCGCTTGCCGTGCGGGAGCGTGAGCGAGGTGTCTTTTACGTCGCGCGCTTTCTCGCCGAAGATGGCGCGGAGGAGACGCTCTTCGGACGTGAGCTCCGCCTCTCCTTTCGGGGAGATTTTCCCGACCAAAATATCGCCTGCCTTCACTTCGGCGCCAATACGAATGATCCCCTCCTCGTCAAGATTCTTCAATTTTTCTTCCGAAACGTTCGGGATGTCCGGGGTCGTAAGTTCGGGGCCGAGTTTGGTGTCGCGCACGTCGTGATAATAGTCCTCAATGTGGATCGAAGTGAAAATATCATCGCGGACCACGTGCTCCGAAAGAATGATGGCGTCTTCAAAGTTCGCGCCTTCCCACGACATGAATGCCACAAGCAAATTCTGCCCCAGAGCAAGCACGCCATTCTCGATCGAAGGCCCGTCGACGAGCACATCTCCCCTCTTCACGTCCTCACCCGATGTGATGAGCGGGCGCTGGGAAATGCAGGTGAACTGGTTCGAGCGCTTGAATTTTTCGAGTGCGTATATCTTCGTGCCCTTCGCGTACTTCACTTTCACGTGGCTCGCGTCCGCTTCAAGCACCTTTCCGTCCGCTTCGGCAAGCACGACATATCCCGAATCCCTGGCAACGCGCTCTTCCTCGCCGGTTGAAACATAGGGCGCGTCCGGATGGATGGAAACAACGGCCTGCCGCTGCATGTTCGAACCCATGAGCGCCCGGTTCGCGTCGTCGTGCTGAAGGAACGGGATAAGCGAGGTCGCGACGCTGATAAACTGGTTCGGCGCCACATCAATAAAATCAACCTCCTGGGGCGTGCACGTCCCCGGATTCCCCTTTACCCGCGCCTCCACCACCGAGCCCTGAATATTCCCCTCGGCATCGCGCGGCACTCCGGCATGTGTTATTTTGTATCGCTCTTCCTCAAGCGCGTCGAGCCACACTACTTCATCGGTTACTTTTCCATTCGCCACCTTCGTGTACGGCGTTTCCAAAAATCCGAGATCGTTGATCCGCGTGAAACTCGCGAGATAGTTGATGAGCCCGATGTTCGAACCCTCCGGCGTCTGAATGGGACAAATTCTCCCATAATGCGAACGATGCACATCGCGCACCTCGAAACTTGCCCGTTCGCGCGTGAGCCCTCCGGGACCGAGCGCCGAAATTCTCCGCTTGTGCTCCAGCTCCGCAAGCGGATTCACTTGGTCCATGAACTGCGAAAGTTGGGACGAAGCGAAAAATTCTTTCACGACCGCCGCGATCGGGCGGAAGTTAATAAGCTGGGATGGCATGAGCTTGTCCTTGTCTTCCGTCGACATCCTGTCCTGAATGATGCGGCGGAGCCGCGCAAGACCGACGCGGAGCCGACCCTGGAGAAGTTCGCCGACCGCCTTAAGGCGGCGGTTCCCGAGGTGGTCAATGTCGTCCGGCTGCGCATGCGGATCATTATTTAAAGCGATGACTTCGCGCACAATGCCCACGATATCGGCAAGGTCAAGAATGTAATTCGATTTCTTCTTATCGAAATTCAACCGCTGGTTCATCTTGAACCGGCCGACCGCCGAAAGGTCGTAGCGGTCCGGACGCTGGAACATGGCGTCGATCAAGCTCTTCGCCGTCGCGGGCGTTGCCGGGTCCCCCGGCCGGAGACGCCGGTAGATCTCCATGTACGACTCGTCAACGTCTTTCGCAACGTCTTTCTTGAGCGTTGCCTCTATATATTTCACGTGTCCTTTGTCGATATCCGCGAATGTCGTCAAAATCGCCTCTTCTTTTATGCCAAAAATGCGAAGCATATCCGTCACGGGCACCTTCCTGCGCCGGTCGATCTTCACACCAATCGCCCCGTCGATATCCGTTTCAAATTCAAGCCACGCGCCGCGGTTCGGAATGATCTTCGCGCCAAAAAGCTGCCGTCCGCGCCATGGGACGGAGGTGAAATAGGACCCTGCCGAACGAATAAGCTGGGACACCACCACGCGCTCAACGCCGTTCACGATAAACGTGCCTCGCGCGGTCATGATGGGGAAATCGCCGAAGTATACCTCCTGCGCTTCGCGCCGGCCGGTTTTCTTATTGGTAAGCGAAAGCTTGATGCGGAGCGCCGCTTCATACGTCGCATCCTTGTAGCGCGCCGTTACTTCGTCGTACTTCGGTTCGTCGAAACGGTACTCTTCGAATTTCAGTTCGATCTCTTTACCCGTGTGGTCATAGATCGGAGAAATTTCGTTAAAAAGCTCCCGAAGTCCCTTTTCGCGGAACCACTCATAGGACTTCAGTTGCGTTTCGTTCAAATTGAACGGCTTGATCAGCGTCCGGGATTTCGAAAAATTTTTAACGGCGTCTACTTTGGGCATTGAAAATAGAAGTAGTGTTTAAAATTTCTTCACACGTGACCCCCCGAGAACACGCCACACAAAGAGAAAGCCCCCTCCCCAGGGGAGTTCTCACTGCGTTATTAATATCCTTAATTTTTATTCACGGGTAATCGTAGGTTTTACCCCCTAAGTATAAAACTCCACGCCTGCTCTATGCTCATGGGACAAACCTTTCTTGGGGCCACCCCTACCGAAGATACAACGCTTTGTTTTTGCTCTGCTCTTCGAGCGTTTTTGCAAAAATGGTCTTCTTCGTTTTTGGGTCGCTCAAGTAAAACCAATAGGGGGAACTTTTCGATTCTTGTGCTGCCCGAAGCGCAAGAAATCCAGGATTTCCAATGGGTCCTGGAGGTAGTCCCCTATATAAGTAAGTATTGTATGCCGAATCGATTTTGAAGTCAAGGGGGGTAAGGGGGTAGCAATCAAAGGCCCCGGGATACCCCATTTTCTCCTTGATATAGCAGATCGTGGCGTCTACCTGGAGGGGCATCCGCTCCGCAATGCGCTTCTTCAGAATTCCGGCTACCATTCTCCGTTCTTCGAAGTCGGGCACTTCCCGCTCGAGGAGCGACGCAAGGACGAGCGTCTCTTTGAAATTTTTTTCGCCTCCCGAAAAAAATTCTTTCGTTTTTTCATTGAAGTTTTGCGAGAACTTTTCGAGCACGTCGCCCACGGAAGAGTCCGTGAAGAACCGGTACGTGTCGGGGAAGAGTTTCCCTTCAAGGTCGCGCTCCGCGACCGCCGCGATGAATTCTCCTTCCCGCACAACACCGGCAGCAACCAATATCCGTTCGACTGCGTACGACGAGAGTCCTTCGGGGATCGTTGCATTCACCTCGCGATGCGAACCGCGCACGAGTTCCGCGAGGATCTCCTCGCCCGTCATCCCCGCATCAAACGTGTAGTTCCCCGCGCGCAGTTTTGTCGCAGAACCGGTAAAGAGCGCGTAGAGTTCGAAGGCGGTCTTTGACCGTATAAGGTGCTCTGCCTTAAGCCGCGCGCTAATCTCGCGAAACCCCTCGCCTTCTTTTATTTCGAAAAGCGTGCGCGGCGCCGCAACAACCCCCGGCGAAACTTCGCGCAGTTGAACCGCGACATACGCGAACAGCGCGCACGCAACCACAAGAACCGAAACGAATACGTTCAGCCGCGTAAAAAACCGGCCCCACCGTCCTTCATGGAACGAAATTATCATGCTTGTTTGCTTCCAATTTTAACAATTATCGCGAGAAGAAAGAAGTTGGCGATCAAACTCGACCCGCCGTAGCTCATAAACGGGAATGTTACGCCGACCACGGGCAAAAACCCGAGCTCCGAACCGGTATTGAGGAAAAATTGCAGCCCAAAAACCGTCGCCGTTCCCAAACAGACGAATTTTTCAAAATTCCGCTCGGCTTCCATGCCGGTTTTCAGGATCCTGAACATGAGAAAAAGGAACGCGCCGACCACGAGAAACCCCATAGCCATCCCCCACTCCTCAACAAAGGCCGCGAACACAAAATCGTTCGTTGGCTCCGTAAGAAATCCGAGCTGGAGTTGGGTTCCCTGGGCATAGCCCTTCCCCCACAAACCCGTAGACCCCACGGCGATCTTCGACTGCGCCGCGCTGTAATTCACGCCAAGCGCATCCCGCTCGGGATAGAACACGCCGATCACCCGCTCGCGCTGATAATCCTGAAACGCATAGGCCCATATGAACATTCCTGCGACCGCGAATACGGCGAACGCGGCGAATGTCCTTCGCCAGGGAAGGCCGGAAAGTAAAAGAAATCCGAACCAGATGCCGAAGAGAATGAGCGCGGAACCGACGTCGGGCAAAAGCGCCGTGAGCCCTGCGGGAACGATGAAAAAAAGAAACGAGGCAAAAATATTCTTCCATCGCGCGATACTCAGATGCCGCCGGCTGAAATAATTCGCGTAGAGTAAAATGAGCGCAACCTTCACGAGTTCGACGGGCTGGAAATTAAATGGCCCGAACGATATCCAGCTTCTCGTGTTGCGCACGGTCGGCCCATAAAAAATTAAGAAAAGAAGAAGAAGAACGCCGAGAACATAGAGCGCCCCGATAAACCACCGATAATTTAAAATAAGCCGCCAATCAATAAAGCGGAACAATATGACAATGGCGACGCCAGTTCCCACCCATAGAAGCTGGAGCCAAAAAAGGTGGAGCGAAACACTTGAGATGGTAACGAGTCCTGCAGCGACAAGAATTCCGACAGGGAGAAAGAGGGCGAGCATGGGGTTAAGAATAGCGCAAAATTGCTGAGTTTGCCAGAAAAAACACTCGATTCATCGAATTTTTGATTTGACTTGTTGCCTATAATCTTGCTACATTGACCTCAGTTCATGCGGGAGGTGACAATAATGAAAATCTCGGTCACACCAACTGGTACAAAGGTGCGCGGTGAGCCAACCGCGAACTGGGAAATCCACCCGGAAAGCAGGGAAGAACGCGAGCATTTCGAGAAGGTCCACGAAATCGTCAAAAAAGATATGCCGAATTTAGAAATCTCTCGCGGTGGAACGCTTAGGTTTGCCATGGCTCTCGGCGAAATGAAAAAACTAAAAAGAATTCTGGAACATTAGTGAGGATATCCCCAGTCCCCCATAGTACGGGGGGTTTTTTTATTTTTAGCTTCCGCGTATATCCGCTTCTACAAAACCATCTACATTATTCTGCTTGTTATCAGCGTTGATCCGCTTCTATGGTCTCGAGGCATACACAAACACCCTTGTCCCCGCAATGTCAAGGTTCGGCACAGAGGGGTGGATCACGGAAAATGGAAGCGTACCGTTCGGCAAAAGATTTTCGATCTCCGTCTGCGAAGCGCCCGCTTCCTGCCCAAACTGCCCGCGGAAGATCGCGAGCACCGCGACGCGCGGGAAACTAACCGTATCTTTGTTGGTCACCTGGCCGCTGAACGTGATACGGTTCCCCTCGGTTTCCGAGGTTACGTTCGAGGAGGTCAAAAACGGAGGGCCGATGAATGTGTCTTTCGGGAGCCACCCCGCGCTCTCCACCTTGAAATCAACTGTATTGAACGGAACGCCGGGAAGCGGAACGTTCGGAAGGAGAATATACTTTGCTTCTCCGGCATAAATATATGAAGCGCCGGAATAGGTTTTCACAAGCTTTTCGCTCGCATCGTACAAAAAGAACGAATATGAAAAATTACGCGCCGCGTGGGTTGTATTCGGGTTATTCACGCGCGCAAGCAAACTAAAGTGCGTCGGGTCCGGGCTGAACCGGATCACCTGCCCCACAAGCTCGATGGGCTTCACATTCGCCGGCACGCACACCGTTGCGCATGGCCCGCCGCAATCAACTCCCGCCTCTCTTTGGTTTTGTATGTTGTCATAACATGTCGGTACGGGTTTTATGGATGTCCGATAAAAAAGCGAAACCACCCCGAACCAAAAAAGGATAAATACCGCGAGATACGCAAGCTGTTTTCCAAGACGGAAAGGCATTTGCTTTATTATACCTCAAACGAACTCTGCGACCTCTCTACCGGTTATGCACCAAGCACCATCGGTTTTCTATCTTTTTAAATACACGTCAATAACACGATCGTGTTATTGACGTGTAAACTCCCATTGGAAAAACCGAAAACGCGCTCCCAAAAGAGGAAAACGCGTTTTTCGGTCGGACCAAGAACCGTTAGGGAGTCGTCGAACTTGTCGGTTTCGGAAGTGCCGCCTTGAGGGCCGCGCGCGCGGCTTCCACCGCCGCCTTGAAATCCGCGTGCGCTTTCTCAAGCGCCGCTTTCTTCGTCGCCTGGAGCACTTTCACTTTGGTGTTGAAATCGGTGTTCGCTTTTCGCGCGGACGCAAACTGCTCCTGCGCGACCTTGAGTGCTGTTACAAACGCGTCGCGCACGGTTTTTATATCAACTCCCGCGGCGCAATCGGCTTTCGCCTTTTCCACGGCCGCTTTGTAGGCATCGCTCCGCGCCGTGAATGCCGCTTCAACCGCCGCTTTGCGCGTTTCAAGAAGCGACTTTATGCCATCGTGGTGGGCCGTAACGGCCGCATCAACCGCATCGCGCTTCGCGTCGAGTGCCGCATCCATAGCCGCATGGAACGCAGCAACCGCCTGTTTTTGCGCGTCGGTCAAGTTTCGCGCTTCAAGCTTCGCGATACGGGCATTGAGGTTCTCGTCGCGCCATTCCCGCGCCGCCTCTCGCTTCGCAGCGAACTCCGCCCACCGCTCATCAAGTTTTGCCTTTCGCTCTTCGCCATGATCCTGAAGTTTCTCGCGGCGCTCCCCCACTTTCCCGGCAAGCGCATCGATCCGCGTTACAAATGCCGCGCACGCATTTTCTCGTATTGGACGCGTACCGGTCGCCGTACCCTGCGCGAACACAACCGAACCGAATGACCCCACAACAATCTCAAGCGCTATGAATGCCGAAATGTATTTTTTGGTCATGGTTAGAATTGTGACGAATGTAATGATTGATCGAACTCGTTCGTAAGCGATTCGTCCGATGCCGTAAGCGTGGGGTCCGCTTCCTCGGGCGTTACTTCCGAATCCGGCTCCGCCGCGAGGATCGCATCCGCAATCGCGTCCGGATCCGCGTCGGCATCGGAAACAACTTGCACCGCGACAGGCGCAGGACTCGGCGCGCTTCCCGCAACGGGATCCGAAGGCGAGGGCGCCTCCGTCTGTGGAGCATTCATACTCCAATAAGCCGCAGCACCAACCACTACGACAATAACCACCGCTACTGCAATACCAATTTTTTTATTCATTGATTTTGACCAAGAACCCATAGGATGGATTCTCTAAAACGACCTTTTTTCTTATTATAATCCGCCTTGAGATAAAATGCACAACCCCCCATGCACAACCCCCACTTTGACCACAACGCCCAACGGGTATCCCAGGTAGTAGAAATTCGAGTTGCTGGATTCAAACGCGCTCGAGCTCTCACCATCCTGGTATACTACATAATAGTAGCGGGAATCGCTTGCTTTTGGGGGCTCCGATGAGATATTTTGAACGCATCCTTCCGACTCTCGCTTTCGGATTTTGCTGTAGATACTTCGAGAATATGTCTTGGCTCGGCACCATCATCGCAACCGCTGTTTTTATGTCTGTCTTTTTCTATCTCATCTCGTTAACTTCGGGGAAAAATCCCCCATCGCCACCGCCTAACTAGTGGTGGATTTTTTGCAGAAGCTCTCCGCGCGCCTTACCCCCGGTGCTATGACGCGTCATAGCACCGAATATTACTCACGCTCCCATCTCTATGAGTTGGGAAAACTCTCGCAAACATCATCCGTGCCGCTATGATGCATCATAGCGGTGGAGATAAAAAGTTCACGTTGATAAATTTTCCGCAATGATTGAGAATGGAGACATGAGTTTCGAATCCATGAACATGAAAAATAAAAACCAGGAAATGCGCAAAGAATTTATCATTCCGAAATTGGAGTGCGTTATTACCTACGCCCGGAGCGGCGGCAAGGGGGGGCAAAACGTAAACAAGGTGGAAACGAAAGCCGTCCTCCGCTGGAACGTCCGCGAATCAAAAGCGTTAAGCGCCGAACAAATGGAAATGATATTCTCCTACGCGCCGCTTGCGAATCGCATAAACGACGCAGACGAGGTGGTGCTCTATGAGCAATCGGAACGGACGCAGGGACGGAATAAATCAATCCTTGTCGAAAAACTAAATCGCCTCGTGAACGAAGCGCTCACCCCGCCCGCGGAACGCGTGCCCACCAAAGTGCCGCGCTCTTCGCGCGAGAATCGCATTCAAGAAAAGAAAGCAACGGGCGAGAAAAAATCGGGCCGGAAGAAAATGCGCGACTGGGAATAGTGTACAACAACCACCCATCCTTCGGTCGTCGGAACGAAGCATTATGGTATCTCACGGTCGTAGAATACCATAATACCCACTTCGTAAACGTGTCGGGTGAGAAAAATCAGCCCGCGGCAAAGTGCGGGAAATAGATTTTTAGCCTTGACAGAAAATTGCCCCGGATATACACTGCTTCCTAGCATGGTCGCGAGGAGGAATACGCAATGGCATTGCGCAAACGCAAATTCAATCCCGAACGCCGGGTATCGCTCCGAAGTGTCACCCCGAAAAAGGTTGACGAAATGCTCGCGGCCATCGAAAAAAATCCCGCCGTACGCTATGTAATAACTGATGACGCGGGCAATAAATCCGTGCTCATGAGCCCCCAAACCTACGAATTTCTCAAGAAATGCGTAAATATGGCATTCGCATATGACGCGATTGCTCAGGCGGTTCTGCGGAACTCAAAACCCCTCCCCGTCGAACTGCTTTAGTTTCCCAATACCGGTCGCGCCACCCATGCGCCGCCGGTTTTTTATTAAAAAAGGTGCCGATTTCAGCACCTTAAACTTCTTGAGCAATCTCGCTCTTGATAATTAGAGTAAATGATTTTCTGCGTCGCATAAGTATTCCCATCAACTTACCACGCGCAATTTCTCTAGCATTTCGTTCGTCGTATGCGTCAACGTTTCCCCTCCAAACGCCAAAGTTCGTTCGGAGCTCAACGTGAAACTTTCTTTTCTTCGGAGCGTGAAGATCTTCCGCGATAAGTTTGTTGATTTCTTTTTTCCTCACTCTGACCTCCGGCGCAATTTGAATCTAACCGAATCTTAAACGAATTTCGCCACAAGGTCAAACAAAAAAACGGCACTTTGATGTCGGCATAACCTACTTTCCCCATGGGCGAACCCACAAGTATCATCAGTTGCGCATGCTTTCACTTCTCAGTTCGGAATGGGATGAGGTGGGACACATGCGAGTAAAACACCGACATCAAAAAGCCGTTGCTTTTTGAGTAGAGTCGAACAAAAATAGCCGTTTTGGATTCCGTCTGGAGTCCAAAACACCTACTTAAATTTTTCCGCGTTTATCCGCGTCTTGTCCGCGTTTATCCGCGCTGCGCCAGAAGGCGCAGAAAGTCAGCATTGGGATGGTTGGCGAGATTATTAGTACTCCTTGGCTTAAACCCTTGCGGGCCTTACACCGAGAGCCTATTCACCTCGCGCACAGCGCGAGAATTTACAATGTAACAATGTTCAATTTTCAATGGACGCAATTACGCGTGTTTGAAAATTGTAAATTGAAAATTGAAAATTCTTGTGCCATGCACAAGGCTTGTACGTCGTAGTCTTCGACGAAATCTTGTCCTTACGGACTACACCTAATCTTGGGGTAGGCTTCGCGCTTAGATGCTTTCAGCGCTTATCCCTTCCCGACATAGCTACCCGGCGCTTCAGTTGGTACCAAAGCCGGTAGACCAGAGGTCAGTCCAGTCTAGTCCTCTCGTACTAAGACCAGCTCCCCTCAAGTGTAAACGCCTGCAGCAGATAGAGACCGACCTGTCTCACGACGGTCTGAACCCAGCTCACGTGCCCTTTTAATTGGCGAACAGCCAAACGCTTGGGAGCTTCT
>Ga0155706_121_pt3 | contig 16741 bp, 12 predicted proteins | sample RifCSPlowO2_01_FD_107363 | JGI IMG/M metagenome (GOLD analysis project Ga0155706, IMG submission 107363) | Candidatus Liptonbacteria bacterium RIFCSPLOWO2_01_FULL_52_25
GGCCATGTTCCGCATCGCCATGAGCCGTGGTGGCCATAGCGACGAAGACCAGCGTGAGCATTCCGAAAATAAACGCCTGAATAAACCCCACGAATATCTCGAGAAACAAAAACGGGAGCGGTATGAGGTAGGGGACGAGGAATGCCATGATGGCAAGAAGCACCTCCCCCGCGAATACGTTCCCGAAAAGACGAAACGAGAACGAGATAATTTTAGCAAATTCCGAGATAAGTTCAAGTATGCCGATAAAAAAGTCGATGGGCCCCCTGAAGTTAAAGAACACCGAAAGCCGATTCTTCAGGCCCACCGCGGCAACGCCCAGAATGTTAATCAGGGTAACGGCAATCAAGGCAAGCGAGAGCGTAAAATTAAGGTCGCTCGCTGGCGCGCGGAGGAGCGGTATGGTAGCATCTCCGTGCGTGAAGGTGAATGAGCCCACGCCCGGCAGGAGCCCCAGCCAATTAGAAAATAGAACGAAAAGGAAGATCGTAAGCACGAGCGGCATGTATTTTTCCGAGGTTTTCCGGTTCCCTAAGACCGAATCCATAAGCCCCAAGGCGCCGTCGAGCACGATTTCCGCCACGTTCTGCATGCCACCCGGAACAAGCGCGAGCTTGCGGCGCAAAAGGAGCGAGAGCGCGAATAAAAAAATAAGCGTAATTGCCGAGAGGACTAACGCGTTGGTTATGGGGAATCCTCCGATGCGGAACAATTCTTCCGCGCGAAGCGAGATTTCGTGCATATTACTTGATACTTAATAGATATTTGCTTCGCGATATTGGATTGATATTCGTCGCAAGAGCTACAACGGCAGATGTTGCTTTTATTTCCATTATATTATAATTGGCTTGCGGGCGAAGGTCAAAGCTTTTTTGTAACTTTTTCGTAACCACTCACAGCTCCTCGGGATTCTCCCTTTGTGTAAAGGGAGTACCCGATAGGGGGAGGGATTTAAATCCTCCGCCTCGGCGACTCGGCACCTCCTTTACAAAGGAGGAATTGGAGAGTGTGAGCAGTTACGCTTTTTCGATTTGCATTTTAAAAACCATTATGATATAAATAAGCATCAAACATAGGCGTCGAGAAGGGGCTCGCCTCAAAGGCGTTTTTTATTACTATGCAACTACGAAACACCCGCCGTCGCTCCCACATTCGCTAAAGCTTCGGCGGGCAAGCAAGGCTATGGCGAGGCAAGTCGCCAACTTACTGAAATCATGCAATTAAGGAACATAGCTATCATTGCCCATGTTGATCATGGGAAGACCACGCTCGTGGACGCGCTTTTGAAGCAGTCGCTGAATTTTCATCTCAAAACGAGCGCGAATCAGGATCTTATTATGGATTCGAATGAGCTTGAACGGGAACGCGGTATTACGATTTTCTCGAAAAACGCGGCGGTCGTGTACGGAGACACGAAGATTAATATAGTGGATACTCCTGGCCATGCCGATTTCGGCGGTGAAGTGGAGCGCATTATGCGCATGGTGGACGGCGCCCTGCTTTTGGTTGACGCGAAAGAGGGCCCGATGCCGCAGACGAAATTCGTTTTAAAGAACGCCATTAAGGCAGGACACAAGATCATCGTAGTTATCAATAAAATAGACAAAGAAGGAGCGCGGCCCGTGTGGGCGCTCGATCGCACCTTCGATCTTTTTATGGAACTCGGTGCCTCGGACGAACAAGGGGATTTTCCGATTGTGTATGCCTCGGGCATCGCGGGGAAAGCCGGTTACGAACATACGCTTGAAACCATGACGGATGTGAAGCCGCTTTTCGATACCATCGTAAAAAATATTCCTGCCCCGAAAATAGATGTCTCACACCCACTGCAGATGCTTACGGTAAATCTCGCCTACGATAATTATAAGGGTAAAATCGCTATTGGCCGCCTGTATTCCGGTACGCTTAAAAAAGGAATGGAGGTCGCGCATATAAATCGCAAAGGGCAAATCGCAAAGGGCGTATTGTCGTCAGTGATGGTGTTTGATGGGCTTGCGCGGATAGAGACCGAAGCGGGAATTCCCGGGGACGTTGTCGCGATCGCCGGTATTCCCGATATTTCGATCGGTGAAACGATCGCGGATCTCGCAAATCCCGTGGCGCTTCCAACGATCGCCATCGAAGAGCCGACGGTTAAAATGAATTTCGCGGTGAACACCTCGCCGTTTGCGGGAAAAGAGGGGCAATTTACGACGTCGAGAAATATCGGTGATCGGCTCGCGCACGAGCTCGAAACGGACGTCGCATTGCGCGTTGATTCGACGAGTGCGGCAGATATGTGGATTGTTTCCGGTCGTGGAGAGCTCCACCTCTCAATTCTTATTGAAAAAATGCGGCGCGAAGGATTTGAATTTCAGGTCTCGCGGCCACAAGTCATTATCAAGGAAGTTGATGGCAAAAAACTCGAACCCATCGAACGGGTTTCTATTGAAGTGCCGGAAGTATTTACGGGCACGGTGATGAATACGCTCGGGGTGCGCAAAGGCATTATGGCGGAAATGCGGGTTGAGAAAAACATCGCCTTCCTGGAATTTTTGGTGCCCACGCGCGGCCTTATCGGTTTCCGTAATCAGTTTTTAACGAACACGAAAGGGCAGGGAATTATAAATTCGCTTTTTGAGAAATACGAAGAATATAAAGGCGACTTTGAATCGAACGCGCACGGGTCGCTCGTGGCATCGGAAACGGGAGAAACGCGCGGTTACGGCCTTATAGGCGCCGAAGGAAGGGGCGAGCTTTTTATGGGTCCGGGTGTTCACGTGTACGAAGGACAAATTGTCGGGCATAACGCGAAATCGCAGGATTTGCGCGTGAATGTGTGCAAGGAAAAACAATTATCGAACATGCGCGCGAAGTCCGATGGCGCGATGGAATTCTTAAAAACGCCGCGCGCGATGACGCTTGAAGAAGCCATTGAATTTATCAGCGACGACGAGCTCGTGGAAATCACGCCGAAGTCCGTGCGTTTGAGAAAATTTTGGCTCAAAGAAGGAGACGAGGATCGGGCGAAGAAGGGGATAAAGAATTGATAAATAAAAAAAGTACTTGCGTAGAATACGAGCAGGAGAAATCCCCCCCCGGGAAATTTCGCGCTCGGAATGAGGCACTTCCCGAGTGCCGTGGTACAATAAATAGTATGAGGATCGTATCAGTGCCTCATTTTTTACAGGAAAAAGTGCCACTCCTTAAAGCCCCCCTGCGGGTGCTTTTCGTGGGCGCGGAAGCAGCGCCGTTTGTAAAGGTGGGGGGGCTTGGCGAGGTGTTGCGCGCGTTGCCGAGGGCCATGCGGGAACTCGATTGCGACGCGCGAGTGATCGTTCCCAGGTACGCCACGGTTGACGCGGAAAAATTTCCGATGAAGATGGAGATTGAACGGATGAAGGTGGCGACCAAAGAGGAAGACCCCCACGGCCTTCTTTCGGTCAATGTTCTGCGCTATACCGCTCCCGACCGAAGCGTCACGTACTTTATCGAGAACCTGGAGTGTTTTGAGAAACGGGCGAATGTGTACGGTTATATTGACGACACGATGCGCTGGGTGCTTTTGTGCCGTGCCACGATAGAGTTTGTGAGACGTTCCACGTGGAAACCAAATATTATTATCGCGAATGACTGGCAGACCGGCTTTGTGCCGAATCTTTTGAGAACCGAGTATAAAGACGATCCGGCGCTCCGCGGCATCGGCGCGATATTTTGTATTCACAATCTTCGCCACCAAGGGACGTTCGATGCCGAGTTTGTCGCGGAGACCGATGCGGACTTCGGACGAAAACCGATTCCGCCTTTTTTCTCGGATATGAAATATCTGAACGGTATGCGGAGGGGGATCCTCTACGCCGACGCGATCATCACCGTATCCCCGACGTACGCGAAAGAGATCCTTTCTTCGGAATACGGTGAAAAACTTGAGGGAGTCCTCCAGGAGCGGCGCGGGGACCTTTCGGGAATTTTGAACGGTATCGATGCCGAACGGTTTGATCCTGCGACTGACCCCGCGATCGCCGTGCGGTATAGCGCGCACCACCTCGCTTCACGCGCCAAAAACAAAGTCGCGCTCCAGCGCCAATTTGGTCTTAGCGAAGACGAGCACGCCATGGTGATCGCGTATAACGGCCGCCTTGACGAGCAAAAAGGAATTCCTCTCCTTATAGCGACCCTTCGGCCGCTTCTTGATAACCTGCCATTCCAATTTGTCGCCATGGGGGACGGAAATCCTGAATATAAAAAGTTTTTTAAAGAGTTAAGTGAAGCGTATCCTGGCCGCGTCGGAGCGCGCCTTGAGTACGACGAGAAACTCCCTCGCATGATCTACGCCGGAGCCGATGCCGTGCTTATCCCGTCGCGTTTTGAGCCCGCGGGCCTGGTCCAGCTTGAAGCCATGCGGTACGGCGCCATTCCCATCGTTCGAAAAACGGGGGGGCTTGCCGATACGGTTGAAGATGCCGATCCGCATCATGGCAAAGGAACGGGATTTGTGTTTGAAAAATTCGACCCACAGGCGCTTCTTATCACCGTTGTGCGGGCGCATGAAAGCTATCGCAACAAACGCGAATGGGCGAAGCTTGTGGAGCGCGCAATGTTCCAGGATTTCTCATGGAAAAGTTCGGCGCGGAAATATGTCGCGCTGTGCCGGAAACTGGGACGCGCACTGCAGCTCTAGTGCCGTTTTAACTTAATTTTCCAACCCATCTTTGCGGAGTTTTTATAGTAAAACGGCACTCGCGGAAACTCGCGGACTTGACGCGGAAAAACGCGGAAAGACCCAAAATTAAGTTAATGGAGCACTAGTTCGCTGCGAACCGAAAAACATTCCACACTTGCACGATGAGGAACAGCGCGTAGAACACGAGCAGGAGAAATCCCTCTCTCCGTGAAATACTGCGTTCCGAACGGGCGAATATGTAGAACGCAATGAGCCCGAGGGACATAAGCCATGCGGTCGCGATGAACTCGCTCGATTCCACGCGGAACGTGCCATTCACGATGGGAAGCAGGGCGAATATCGGCGTGTTCGTGACTGCCGAGCCCACATAATCGCCAAAGGCGATGTCTTTGTGCGCTTTTATAATAGAGCGTATCGCTATGGTGATCTCGGGAACGTTGGTGCCCAGCGAGAGGAGAACGAGACCTATTAAAGAATTTGGCACGCCTAAAGCGCTCGCGAAGTACACCGATTGTTCAACGAAGAAGTGGCCGGCGATGAATATAAAAACGCCCGCGAGAACGACCATCGCCGCGTCTCTCACTATCGGGTGGCCTTTCGGCAAAAGGTCTTCCTTGATATTTTTAAGATTTGAAATAGTTTCTTTTTGGCCTCGGATCGCGACAAGGAGGGCAATATAAATGATAAGCATCAGGACTCCTTCAATGCGCGTGAGGTCTTCATCTACGACAAAAAGGACGGGGAGGAGGATGGTAACGAGCGCAAGGCGTAGGTTTTGCCGCGAAAGCGTGTGCCGCAGTTCGATCTTGTTTCCTATGGCCGCAAGAAAGGGGATGATAAAAAGGAGGATCACGAACGACGCCCCCACAAGGTTCCCCGCGGATATTTCGGGCACCCCCTTTATCGTGGCATTCACGGCGACCGATATTTCGCTAATGGAAGTGATAAACCCAAGTACAAAAAACGCCACAATAAATCCGTTTTTGTGGAAATGGCGAGCAAGGTGGTCGGTTGATTCGATAAGGAGGCCCGCGAAAAACCAGACAACGCCCGCGGAGAATAGGAAAAGCAACACGTGGCCGGAGAATTCCATGTGTTTATTGTAGCAGTTTCGAAAACGTCACCGAATCAACTCGTTTTTTCGTCTGGCGGATTGTTTTTATCGTCCAATGCGGTCGTTTTCGTTAGAACCGCTTGGATCTCGGTGTTTTGGGCTGGTGCGGCGCTGACAACATCTTTTTTCGCTTGCCGCATCGCTCTTCCGCGCGCCTTTTGGCGCATAGTATACCGTTCCCCCTTTCGATATTTGTAGAGCGACGCGGAAATGAGAGAGAGCGTGTAGAGGACGATGGTCTCAATCGTTACCGCCTGGTACTCCGCGGGAAAAGGGAACGAGGGGAGGTTGAACGCCCACGCGCGTACGATGTTCCATGCGATCATCCAGATCCCTCCGCCCAAGACAAGCGCCGCCCACAATCCGCCACGGTAGGTGGCTGCGTCTTCAATGTTGTTCCAGCGGAGCAATTCCTTGAAGCTGGTATAACAAAGGAGGAAAACCGCCCAGGTTATAGCAAGTTCGTTGGGGAGATAGCTGAGTTCACCATGGAATTTGATAAGCGAAAGCGTTACATAAACAAGGGTCGTGATGGCCGCGATTTTGTAAAACCGCCGTTTTAACCGTTTACTAAGGTCGTTAGGTGTTTTGTGTTTGTATGTTTGTTTTTTCATTCGCACCCTACCCTCTCATAATACAACGGGAATTTGACAGACGAGGTACTTTTGTGTGTAGCGTGGGGATGAGTGCGGGAAAAGGTATATATTTCAATACAAAACCGGCCGATTGGCAAGTTCTTGCGCTCATTATAAAAGAAAGGTTACTGACCTATTCCATCCTCTTTTTTCGCGCAGCAGCGATCTTTTTTATGAACGAAAGCGTTGAATCCGGGTCGTTTTTTTGCCGCTCGGCTTCGTTCCAATCAAACGTGTTCCGAACGCAGACGCGGATATCGCGCACACCTGCTGCGAGGGGCATATTTTTCATCCCGAGTTCGTCTCCGTAGTAGAGAACGATCGGCGCGGGAAGCGAAAAAAGTTCTTCGAGAATGTTTTGAAAACATTCACGCTCACCGTGTTCGCGTTGTTGCGTGTCGGACGTGTCATGTGCGAGCGAACGTTCACATACGGTTGCGAGACGAAGCGCGACCCCATCGCCGAACCGTACATGGGATTCGGGATCGACGACCCGCAGAAAACGCCGGCGGTGGTCTGATGCAAGGGTTACGAGAGAAATATCATCGTGGTTGCGGAGGAAGAGAAGCCACGATGAGCCGCGCGGCGTATCCGAAAGTTCCCAGATGTATTGTTCCGCAATGCCCTTTTCGCCGAGCGCCATTTCGGCGATAAGCGCTTCCGCAAGCGGAAAATGGTATACAAGGTGGCATTCGTCGCCGTTCCCGAAATATTCACGCATGCGCTCGATAGGGTCGTGTACTTCCGCGACCAGCTTAACTTCAGGGTAATGTGCATCGACATACGCCCGTATTTTTCTCAAAACCGCATGGGTTTCCGGGAGGTTTCGTGAAGGAGTGCCTTCACGTTTTATGATATGGGAGGCGGCATCGAGGCGGAACAGGCGAACCCCGCGAGCGACCCAGAAGTCCATGATCCTGCAAAATTCCTCAAAAACCGCCGGGTTGTCCCAATTGAGGTCGGCTTGTTCGGGGCAAAACGTCGAGAAGTGGTACTCCTTGCGGTTTTCATGAAATATCCAGTTTTTCGCCTTTATTTCGGGGAAGCAAACCGTTGAATCGGCGAGTTCAGTTCCGTTTGAGCTCCAGAGGTAGTAATTTCTTTTGGGGCTTTGCGGGTTTTGAAACGATTCTTCGAACCACGGATGCCGGGTCGAAGTGTGATTGAAGACGAGGTCTACCATAATACTGATCCCGAGTTCGGTAGCGTGCGCGGCGAAGCGGTCGAAGTCGTCCAGTGTCCCGAGTTCGAGCCGCACACCCAGATAATCGGAAACATCATATCCGCCATCGATCATCGGCGACGGGTAGTGCGGCAATAGATGAACGTGCGTTACGCCCAATTCGGCGAGGTAGGGGAGACGTTCCGTAAGCGCGCGAAAATTACCAGCGAATTTATCGACATAGAGTTCGTAAAAGATCGCGTTGCGCAGAAAATGCTCCGCCACTTTCATGACTCCTTTTATTCCGCCGAATCCTTTTTTGAGGACTCCCGGAAGAATCCGTGCAGATTTTCAGCCGCTTCGTGACGCGTGATGAGGTCTTTCGCAACCAGCGATTCGATAGATTTCGTCATCGTTTGCATCCCGTAGATCGCGCCCGTTTCGATGACCGTCGCGATCTGATGGATTTTATTCTCCCGAATCATATTACCAACCGCGGGAGTTCCGAGGAGCAGTTCATATCCGGCGACGCGGCCCTTGCCGTCCTTCCGCTTGAAAAGTTTTTGCCAGATCACGACGCGGAGGGCTTCGGATAATTCGGCGCGGATCTGGTTCTGGCGCTCTGCGGGGAAAACATCAATAATGCGGTTAATAGTTTGTGCCGTCCCGCTCGTGTGGAGCGTGGCGAAGACCAAATGCCCGGTTTCCGCGGCCGTAATGGCAAGCGCTATGGTTTCAAGGTCGCGCATTTCGCCGACAAGAATAACGTCGGGCGCCTCGCGGAGCGCCGCGCGAAGCGCGGCCTGAAAACTCCCCGTATGGGTGTTCACTTCACGCTGTTCAATAATGGACTTATCGTTTTCATAGACGAATTCGATGGGGTCCTCGATCGTAATAATGTGAGAACCTGCTTTGTGGTTAATGTCGTTGATCATGGCGGCGATCGTAGTTGATTTGCCGCTTCCCGTGGGGCCAGTCACGAGGACAAGCCCGTTTGATAATTTAGGGATGATCTCGAACGTGGCGGGGAATGCCAGTTCCTCGGTGGAGGGGATCTTGGATGGGATCACCCGCAGCGTACTCGCGATGCCCTTCCGCTGCATAAACACGTTCACGCGGAAACGGGCAACATCGGGCACATCAATCGAAAAATCGACATCCATTGTCTTTTTAAATTCCTCGGCTTGCGCCGGTGTCATGATCTCCGCGATATATCCTCCTGCCGTTTCTTTCGTAAGGGCAGGGTAGTCGTCGAGCGCGACAACGCTGTTCGCAATCCGCAATGCGGGCTTGCTCCCCGTCGTGATAAGCACATCGGAGGCGCCCCGTTCAACTGCTTCTTTAAGAAGCTTTTCTATTTTCATATAGTGACTTTCGTTGGGCCCCCAAACGACAAATGAGAATTATTCGAGCGATGGGTTCTAGAGCTTGGGGATGAACCTCTTGAAAATGTCGCCGAGCTTTTCCACCACCCCCACCTTCACGTCATCCTCATCTCTCACGGGATGCTTCGAAATTATCTCCCGCGGCGGCGTGTGAAGGTTCTTGAATGAGCCAATGACGAAATCCAGATACTTCTTCTCTTCCTCGGCGCTTGCGCCATGCATATCCTCCTTGATCATCTTTCGGCAAACATCAAGCGAGCGCGCTACGAGCGTCTTAAATGAATATTCCTCGAGATACTCCCGCGTTTTGGAGTGCTGGGCATGGAAGAAAACGGCGGAATAGGTGAGAGGCAGGGCTATCCCGAACTCCAGCCAAGAGGCCGCGGCGAAACTTGTGCCAGCTGTGAGTCCGATGAACATGAGAACTGCGAGGAGAAAGAGAATAAGAATGTTCGCGACAAACCACCGGAGCCACCTATCTCTTAATCCCTCCACTTCCCGCTTCCGTTCCTCAAAGATGCGCCAGAGTACATTCGCGTCGGTGCGCTCAGTACTTTCTCGCTCTTCGCTCGGTCGCGCGTTCGTTTCCGGGACGTTAATCCGATTTTGATTTTTGATATCCTTCTCCATATTAGAAAAATTATAGCACATTAGCGTTGCTGTGCTTAATACCGTAAGTTCGCAATAGAATCCGAACGGTTCGACTTTGCCTGCCCCGAGTCGAGTCGAGGGGCTCACCGCAGGCCTATCTCAAGGTGGTACATTCGCGCTGCTGCACTCAGGACACTTCTCCTCGCTTCGCGCAAGAAGGGCTTGCACTGAGCTTGTCGAAGTGCTGGGGGACTTGGTATCCTACGCGTTCCGCTTCGGACTACCTTTTCGACCAGCAAGAAAGTCATTCGCCAAAGCTACGGGAATAAGGCGTTTGTAGGCAAAACTCTTCCCCGAACCAGATTTTAAATACTGCTCAAAATCGCGCGCTTCTTTTTCCGTGGCAAATCCTCCATACCATATTAATTTCCACGGTATGCCAAATTTTGTGGATTTAACTTGTCCTGCGTTGTGCAAAGTAAACCTTGTTTTCAAATCATTTGCTGATCCAAAATAACACCGGTGCGATTTTGAGCTTAACAAAATATATGCGTAGTACATAGCTTGCTATCTTGCGCTTGTCGTTTCAGATTAGTTTACTATTCCGTAGCTTTAGCGAAGGATAGCTGGGGGACTTGGAGTCGGACCCCCGCCATAGCGGGACAAGCAAGATTCACGGCTTCAATTTATCCCGCCAAGCGGGAAGGCCGCCCCGCCTCCTGCGGGGCAAGCTGTCCTACTTCACCCCGCCCAATTTGCTTCTGCGTATTGCTGCGGGACTTGGAATCGAACCAAGATACTCGCCTTCAAAGGGCGATGTCCTACCGTTAGACGATCCCGCAGCAATACGCAGAAGCTTTTTAAATGAATTGCCGCCCTTCCAGCTTTTTATTTCTTTCTCTCGTTTTCGGGCTTCTCCGTAGTCCTTATAATTCTCAGAGTATAACACTTGCCAGGGCCTGCCAAATTTTGTGGACATTACCTCGCCACGATTGTGTTTTTTTACTCTTTTGTCGAGATCTAGCCCCGTAATCCCCACGTAGTGCCTACCTCCCGGGTTCCCCAAAATATAAAGGTGGCAATTCATACGATGTTTATATTTGGCGGGGCAAGTTAGACAATCCCCCAAGTTTCGTTTATACTTTATTCTACATGAAGAAGAAAAGCAAAAAAACATTCTTTACGGTGCTGGTTGTCGTAGTCGTCGGTTTCAGCATGCTTGGCGTGGGCGGAAGTTTTTCGCAGATATGGGGGGGTCCGTCGTACGAGGGGAAAACCGTGCGCGAGATCGCGATGGATTGCACGCTCGACATGTACACGAAGTTCCACATCCACCCGAATCTTGCGATTATCGTGAACGGTGAGCCACAAACATTACCGGCGAATATCGGGGTGCGGTATGGTTGCATGAATCCTCTCCACGCGCACGACGAGACAGGAAAGATTCACGTGGAATCGCCCGTTCAGCGGGATTTCACGCTCGGTGACTTCTTTGCCGTATGGGAGAAAACATTCAGCAAGGAACAAATCTTTGAGCATAAAACCGATGCCGAACATGAGATCGTCATGACCGTGAATGGGAGCCCGAGCGACGCATACGAAAATCTCATATTCGAAGACGAACAGAAGATAGTTATTGAGTACAGAATTAGACAGTAAACGGAGGCATATTCGCGGTGCGCGCGCGCCTTCTGTCCAATTCGTAGCTATGGCTATTAATTGGACAGATTTTTTTATTGGGTAAGCATGTATGATTGAGTATGGGAGTTCGATATAGTGGACGCATGTCGGTGGCTAAAGGTTGAACCGGTGTCGGAATTTTTCTTCGCCTTCGAACGCGCTGACGTACAAGAGCAATATGTATTGTCGAATTTCAAAAATCGTAGCGATAAATTCAATTTCTTTTTCGCAGGGGTAGGGCGTGAGAAAAACGCTCTTTTGCAAGGGGTACACGCCCAGTTCGGATAGTTTTTTGCGGAATGCTTCCCGCGCCTGTTTTTTATCGCTCGGAATATCGAAAATGATGAGGCGCCACTTGCCGTCCCACCGGGACGGCCTTTTTAATTTCACGGTGTCTATGTCGTACCGCAATGCAACCTCTTTTCCCTGTTTCGTTATTGCGATTTCCACTTCGCCCCCTCCTAATTCCCGGTAACGAACTAATTTTCTATTCTGTAGGTGCTTTAGGTCTCTTAAAAAACGGGCGCGTGCTAAACGTTTTTTGCGAAAATAACCAGCGATCGCTTCTTGCGCCGCAATTGCTACTCCCGCCGGTGCGATGAGAGAAACGGCAATGACGCCGGAGCCGATCGCAAGGCTTCTTAATAGGCGATATGACCCAGAATTTTTATGCAATCCCATTGTGTCCAATTCTACGCCATGGCGTAGAATTGGACAAGTGTAGCGAGAACATGGTGAATAACATGGCGAATAAGCATTACGATACTGGGGTAGGCGCTTGATTCCCTTAATGCCGATTCTGGCATATCCGCTTGATACCATCCTGCACTCAAAAAAACTAGATATATTTCCGTCAACTGTTGCGCGAACTGATCGGTGAAATCCTGCATCGTCTCGGGATACTCCATTGCCGTGCTTCAGCGTGGAATGTACTACTGATGAGCTTCGCAAAATTGACTAACGGGTTTGTGCCCGTAAAATAAGGCGATTTTTGTAAGTTTATTATGCGAACATCAGTAGCACCGTTACAAGTTAGTTTTCAATGCTACATGCTATAAAAAGATGATTGTGGAACAAGGTTTTTTAGAGTTCTCCATGTCGTGAATTAACTTGTAACAGTACCAGTGCTGGCGTCAAGCGGATATGCCAGTGCCGATTTATGTTGATAATCGATTAAGGAAACGAGCCATAAAATCGTTATATATTCCCAGGCAGGGGCGTCAAGCGCCTACCCCAGTTACGATAATGCGGTTCAGGCGCCGTCCACACCTGCGTCGTTTTTTGCAAGAGAAGAAAAGTGTTAGAATGGTGAATATGAACCCCTCGGGAAAAAATAGGGAAGAGAGGCGGTTTTCTGATGTTCGCATTCGGCGGGAAGGACGCGCGAGCCGTGTCTTCTTATGGCTTCGCGGGCGCGGCAGGGTCGTGTATTTAAAGCCGGCCGTTTCCCGACGTCATCCGATACTTGTCGCGCTAGTCGTTCTCGCGGCTTCAAGCTTTCTTTTTCTCGGTATTCAGCGGCTTTTTACTCGTGCGGAAGTCGCTGATTTTTTTCCCGCGACTTGTCTTGGCACGTGGGCGAACGTACAAAACGCGCAGGGGAAGCCGGAAAGTCTCGATCCGAACCCGTCGTCCACGTTCAGCGGAGCGAATTCTGCCGTTTTGGATGGCGCGGAGGGCCAGATTTTTTGCGGTGGTTTTTTGCCGCCGGAATATCCCGCAACCGGCAACATCAAAAACGTGGGGCTCACATTCGTGTGGCGGGTGGGAGAAGAAACATCTTCTTCGTTCCCGGTCATTTCGCCCGTTCCCATGGAGGGAGCGGCAAGCGGAACAGTGCTCGACATTCTTTCAACATCAACCCAACCCTCGGTGAGTTCGACCCATTCGACAAGATTAGAGCAAGTGAGTTCGACCCATTCGACAAGCTCAGGGCAAGCTAGCTCACCACCAGCAAGCTCACCACAGGTGGATTCGACCGGCGAGCAACCGGCGACCAGCACGTCCGGAGCGGACAACGAACCTGTTTCCGTGCCCACAACCACCACTTCGTTTTTCGACGTGCTAAAGGGTGGCATGTTTTCTGTTGCGTTTGCGGACGACTCCGAGAGCGCGGGTCCTTCACTGGCGGCAGACCTGGTTTTGACGGGAACGATTTCAGGAGATATAAACGTGACGGAATCAGGTATGGAGGATGAAAGTACATCGAATCCGGTGGATTCAACCGAAGAAGGCGGCGCGTCAGAGGAAAATGGAAATTCTCCGGCCAGCGAGGACGAAATCATTATTCTTGGGCCGCCCATTTCGGCGACGCTTACGCCGGTTGCGACAAGTAGCGATGTTTTATCGCCTGAGTTTATCGAAGGCCCACTGCAAACGGATTCGGCAAGCTCACCACAGGCGGGTTTTGGGCAGACCCATTCGACAAGCTCAGGGGATAACGGATTGGACTCGGGGGACGGATTGGCGGGAACGCCCGACGAGCATTTCTTAAAAATAAGCTACAGCACGGACGGGCAAACATGGGTTGAAATCGCGAAGGTTCACTCCGACAACTGGCAGAACCTTACCGTTACGCTTCCGATAAAAAATTGGAGCGATCTCGCGCGCATTCAAATCGCGGTTGAGACGATGAAAACAACACAGAACCCCGTTCCGCCGGTTTATCTCGACGGGATGTTCCTCGAGGTACATTACGACGTGCCTCCGGTCTTTGCGGGCGGAGGCGGCACTCTTTCCACATCCACACAAACTTCGCCTTCGGCGGTTCCTACGCCTGCGACCCCAACGGTTATCGTTGATGTTTCTCCCGACCAAAAACCATTACCCGTGGAACCAGGGAAAGACACTTTTCGGTCGGATGAGGCGCCCCAGTTCGATTTCGACTTAAATGCTTTACCGGCGCCTGCGACCGGGACCAGCACACAACCAACGACCGACGACGAACAACCAACGACGCCGAGTAGCACGACGCTATTGCCTGAGCGAGCGCAGCGAGTCGAAGGCAAAAGTAACGGTGAGCAGGGTTTTTTCAGGCACGCGCTCGGTTTTTTTTTGAGTTTTTTTAAACTAGGGTCTCCGTGGTTCGACTTCGCTCACTACAGGTGGTTCGACTTCGCTCACCACAAGGCAAACGCGCAGGGCGCCACGCCGCCCGCGGGGGACATCCCCACGGCGCAGAACCCCATCGTCGCAAAAGTACTCGACCCCGAAAATCGCCCGAGCGCCATTGAGCCCATCATCGTCGTTTCGAATAACAAGCTTCGCGTGAGCGTTCCGGAACCAAAGACGAATTTTCGCCCCGGGCGATACAAATTGCAGTTGTGGATATTGCAGAACGGGACGATCTATTATACCGAAAACGATTTTACCTGGGGTGTACTCGTTGTGAATTTCAATAAAGCCATCTATACGACAGGGAACGAAACGCGCGCGGGGTTCGGCGTTCTCGATGATCGCGGGAGGACAATATGCGACGCGGAGATCGAGATGAGCGTCATCGCGCCCACCGGTGAAACGCGCCGCTTTTCCACACGAGATGGCGCGATATCCAAGAACGACACCTGCGGACCGCAGACCGTAACGAATAACCCCGACTATTCGGCGTCGCTTCTCGCCACGAACATCGGGCATTATTCGGTAATTGTTTCGGCCGAGACGAAGAACGGGACGAGGCGCATTTCGGACGGTTTCGACGTAGCGGACGAGCCCGCGTTCGATGTGGAGCGTTCCGCTCCCACGAGAATTTATCCTCCTGCGATGTATAAGGTAACGCTTTCGGTGCGCGCAAACCGCGATTTCAAGGGAAAAATTACGGAAACAGTCCCTCATTCTTTTTATGTGGCCCCCGAAAAATTTGCGGAAAAAACATTTGATGGTAGTGCGCAATCTATGCACTGGTCGGTGGACATGAAAAAAGGAGAGAAGGTGGAGCTCGCCTACTTTTTCGACGCGCCGGATATAAGCCCGGAACTTTACAAACTGGGGCCGCTCCAGATAGGCACATGGACCGAGTCGCGGCAGTGGCAGATTGCTTCGGACGACATGACCGTCCGTGCGAATAGCGTTGAGTTTTTCGCCGGCGCGTTCTCGGGTAATGGCACGACGGGGCAGAACTCCGACACGAATCAGACATTCTCCCAGTTTGACTTCCGGCTTGCCGAGTCGAATGTCTCGATTAAAAACGCTTACCTTGTATTTGAGTCCCAATTCGAAGGGTATGTAAATAACGCGGGAGCATATACCGGCTACAATTTGGCGTTTGACGCGTGCAGCGCTCCGTGCACCCCGGATGCCTTTGCGGGTTCGGTTGCGACCGATACCACGGTGCTTGCGTACGACGAAACGGAATCGAATATCGTGCGGCTTTTGGCCGACGTAACTCAAGAGGCACAACTCGCCGCGTACGCAGGCGGCGGCACGCTTTCGGGTCAGGTTGGCTATAACATAAAACGCGGCACGGCGGTAAATTCCATTGCGTGGGCGCACGCGAAACTTGCCGTCACCTACACATACAACGCAACCTCGACCGAACACACGAACACCGTTATCTACCCGCTTGACGCGACCTCAACTGATCTCGGAACGCTTCAGGCAACCCAGAGTACGTGTACAAAAAACACGAACTGCCCACTTTTTAACTACAACGTCGAGATTCCGGAAGTCGGCGGCGCGTCCCAGCGCTTGTCCCAGTGGTTCACGATGGGGCACATGTCGGGCGCGAACGGCGCGACTGACAGCAATTTTACGGTGAACGTTCAGGGCACCGATACCGATAGTTCCGCGTTTATCGTGGAAGCCGCGCTCGGCGGCGGGTATAGCGCGTTCTGGGATGGTTGGTTTTCGGGAGTCGCGGGGTACGGCGAGAACACGACGTCCGCGCTCGAAACATGGGTGCAGGGCGCAACGGCGAATTTTATGCTGGGCGGCGAAACATTTGAAACCTACATCGCCTCTTCTTCGGCGGCGACAAAGACGCGTACGGTTCGGTATCCCGTGGGCGTCGTGACGGACGATATCGCGACGGCGAACCAAGATTACACCGCGACCGCGAACGTGTATTTTCCCGAGGCGGGAGTTGCGGTGAAAAGTGCCTGGTGGCGCATCATTTACGCGGGGCACGAAGACACGGCGGCTCCCACGCTTAGAGCTTCGGCACAAGTGGGGTCGAATGCGACGACAACGCAGATGGCGTATGCATCGGATGCGGGCACGACGTCAGTTGGAGAGACCAAGAAAGCAATCTATATTATTCCGGATTCGGAATACGCGACGATTGCGGGGGCATCGGCTACGACGAGCGTTCCGGTCGCGGTGAACGTTCAGGCGAGCGCGAACACGATAGACGGCGTCTCGGCGGAGCTCATGGTCACCTACACGTATACCGGAGAGGATGCGGGCTACATGAAAACCATTTCGCTCTATGGCGGGCAGACCGCGACGAACGGTAATGACCAGTCGGAAACATTTACAAATGTGGCGACCTCAACCCTGCCCGAAGCGACCGGCACT
>Ga0155706_101_pt2 | contig 15541 bp, 14 predicted proteins | sample RifCSPlowO2_01_FD_107363 | JGI IMG/M metagenome (GOLD analysis project Ga0155706, IMG submission 107363) | Candidatus Liptonbacteria bacterium RIFCSPLOWO2_01_FULL_52_25
TCAAGCCACGAAATAAGCGCGCCAAGAAAATTTTGGAATTTCGCAATATCGAGTTTGAGGGGGAAATAGGTGGCGCGCACGGCGTCCGAGGTGTTCGCATCAAACGACTCGGAGCGGGCGACGAGCGCGTCCGCCTCACGGACGATCGTGCCAAGTATCTCCTCGGTTGACCTCAAGTGGCCGATAATATCCTCTCCGCGGCCCTCAAGAAAAGCGTCGAAGAGGCCTTCTTCGAGAAACGCGATCTCTGAAGCGATCCCCGCTCCCGATGAAGAAAGTTTCTGGAAGCTACCCATCATGTCCCCCGCGGTTTTGAAGAGCGGCTTGAACTGATAGAGGAGCGTTTGGAGGGTAAAACTCCCGCCATTTTCGGACGTGGAAAAAGATTCTTCTGCGGCGTCAAAATCGAGGTCTTTCAAGCTCTCGATACCTGCCCGAAAGCGGTTAATATCGCTTCCGATGGACCGTGAAACGTGGTCCATGGTCGCTATGTAAAACACGTACACGAACGAAACGATAAAAAATACGATGAGACCGGCCACTCCCCAATAAATCCCCTTCGGAAGCCCCGACTCGCTCTTCGCCTTCTCGGAAAACCATGATTTTCTTCGCTTCGACACGATCTTCGAGATAAGTCCCTGGTCGGCTTCGCGAGACATATTCGCAATGTCGCTGGGAGTTGGAGTAACATCCGTTATGGGGCGCGGTTCTTTTTCTTCTGGAATTTTTTCCATAAATAAAAATGGATACTCTCTCAAATTTTACCACATTCCTAGAGCCCGCCCCGAAGATATTGTATAGTAAAGAATATATGCACAACTTCTTTCGTTCCCTCTCCAGATTTACCGGTTGGTGGGCGCTCGCACTCATCTGTCTCATATCGTTCGCCGCGATGTATTACCTCGCGCGCACCGAGGCGCCCATTATGGACGAACTTGCGCATATCCCCTCGGGGTATGGCTATGTGCGCCACCTCGACTATCGCTTGAATCCCGAACATCCGCCGCTCGTGAAAGCCATCGCCGCGTTCCCGCTTCTTTTTGTAAATCCCAACTTCCCCACGGACAGCCCGCACTGGACGACTGCGCTCAACGGCCAATGGGATATGGGACGGACGTTCCTCTACGGCGCGGGAAATGACGCGGACGAACTCGTGCGCGTGGCACGCGTGGGACCCATACTCCTTACGATCCTCCTTGTTATCCTGATCTACCTCTGGTCACGAGAACTCATGGGCAACCTCTGGGCGCTTCTCCCCGCCACGCTTTTTGCCTTTTCGCCCACGGTTCTCGCGCACGGACATTATGTGACGACCGACATCGGCGCCGCATTTGGCGTTCTCCTCGGAACCTATTACTTCGTAAGGTTCCTCCACGAACCGTCGCGGAATCGGCTCCTCTGCGCTGGCCTCACGTTCGGCGTCGCCCAGCTCACGAAATTTTCCGCGCCGCTCCTCGTGCCGCTCTTCGTATTTCTTATCGTTGTGTTCTATCTCGCAAGCGTCGCACGCAACTGGAACGCGACCGCCATGGGGGCGCGCCTCAAGCGTTTCGGCATCCGCGCGTGGCGATACCTCAAGTCGCTCATTATTATTTTCGCCATTGGATATGCACTCGTCGTCTATCCCGTATATTTCTTATTTACGGTAAACTACCCGACCGAAAAACAAGTTGCTGACACGGAAACTATTTTACATACGTTCGCGAACGGCCCTACGCCGCCCGGCGCAACGTGCAAACCCGTCCGATGTCTTGCCGACCTCAATATCTGGATGAGCAAGCACGCGCTCACGCGGCCCCTCGCGGAATATATGCTCGGCGTCCTCATGGTCGTCCAGCGCTCGGCCGGGGGGAACACGAGCTATTTCCTAGGCGAGGTCTCCCGCATCGGCTCACGTTTCTACTTCCCGTTCGTCTATCTCGCGAAAGAAGCGCTCCCCGTGCTTTTTATGGTGCTTTTCGCGCTCGCCTATGCCACAACGAAGATCATTCGGAGTTTCAAGTTTCAAGCTTCAAGTTTCAAGAGAGTGCTCGACTATCTCGGCACCAACTTCGCGGAATTTTCCATGTTCTCATTTATTGTGCTCTATTGGGGGTACAGTATGAAAAGCCCCTTGAATATCGGATTCCGGCATCTCATGCCCACGCTTCCCTTCATTTATATCCTGACGGCGGGCGTCTGGAAACGGTGGATTATGAGGATCCGCGTACCCGAAGCAGCGTCCCTCATGGACGCGCTCAAGGCCGGCCGGCCCGCCACGATAACCGCGGCGATTCGGGCGGGCCTCCGCACCATGACCGCGATGACGGCAAAATATCTCCTACTCGTCGTCCTGCTCTTCTGGTTCGTTTTTGAAACAGCGTTCGCGTTCCCCTACCTTCTTTCCTACTTCAATGAGTTCGCCGGCGGAACATCCGGCGGATACCGGTACGTTACGGACTCGAACTACGACTGGGGACAGGACTTCTTGTATCTCAAGAAATTCGTCGATGCGCATCCGGAGATAGACAGGATTGCCATCGACTTCTTCGGCGCCGCAAGACCCGCATATTATCTTGGCGATAAAGTAGAGGGCTGGTGGTCGGCGCGCGGAAATCCCGCAGATCAAGGCATCCACTGGTTCGCGGTGTCGGTAAATACACTCCAGGGAGCCACCCAGCCGCTTCATCCAAGCCAAGATCGGAGGCCGGAAGACGAGTACCGTTGGTTAACAACGTTACGACCCCCAAAGCCAGGTATGGGAAACGTACCAGAACCCGACTATCGCATAGGAACAACGATATTCGTATATAAGTTATAGGGCAAAACCGGCGCACGTTGTACGTTAGCGATGCTCGTATCGTCATACGGCTTTCGGCATGCGGCGGCCAACCGATACCGTACGATGAAAACCGCTACGAGCTTCGCAACCGTACTCCAACTGACGACTCCCCGACTACCTATAATACACCCGGCTCTCCACGCGGAAATCGAGGTATTCAAGTTTCCCAAATCCCGGCTTCGACATCAAATCCTCGATCGCCGCCAAGCTATTGTCGGCCGGAAACCGCAAGCTGAAATAAAGTTCCGGGCCGTTGTAGGTCGCGACCTTCACCTCCTCGAGCGCAAGGTCGTTGATCGTGATCTCTTTCCGGTCCAGATCGCTCGCCGCAAGCACCCTAAAGATCGAAAACATGTTCAGGACAAATGCTTCGGGCAATATGCGGGTACGGAGCGGGAGAAACGGCTGAGAATGGTCGCGTACGGTCATAATAATCCCTCCCTGCGCCGCGACCGCTCGCTCAAAGAGAGTTCCTTCACTGTCAAACCACATGCATCGCGCGGGATACGCTTCGTCTCCATCCGTGCACCATATCCCATAGAGCTTTCGCTCCTCGACACGCGCGATGATCGTCCTCGAGCCGTAATTTTTCTCAAGCGTTATGCTTTTTATGGTGGGCAGGAACGCAAGGTCGTCCTCCGAAAGCACGTCGGGCCAGATGAGCATGCTCCGCAGACCCAAGAGCGCCTGGAACGGCCGCCACCTACCTTCGAGCGCGCGAGCGCGCAGTAAGCTCATGACGTCTTCCGTAAGCACGCGCTCGTTGCCCGTTATTTCGAATTGCTTCCAGCGGAAAAATGGCGAACGGAACACGAGCCAGGACGCGCCAAGCGCCACAAGGTATACGCCAATGACCACCGAAAAAATGAGAAAATATTTTCTGCGCTTCCTTCGGTTCTCGCGAACTTCGGCATACACATCTCCCATACGTTAAGTGTCAAGTGTCAGGTATCAGGTGTCAAGAAAAATTCTGATCCTCACTATCTTTTCTTCCCGCCACATGACACCTGATACTTGATGCGTGACACATGATACGTGATACTTCTAAACTACAATCCGCTCAATAAGCGGATTGAGGCGCGTGAGGAGTTCGTAGTGAATGGTACCGGCGCGAGCCGCAACATCCGCCGCAAGAAGCACCTCCCCCCCGTCGCCCCCAATGAGCGTCACCGTGTCTCCGGGGCGCCGACGCGCTGGCAAACGCACCGTGATAAGGTCCATCGAAACGCGGCCCAGGATGCGTGCCCGCTTACCCCGCGTCAAAACCTCTCCCGTGCCGGAGAGCGACCGCGGGATGCCATGCCAGTACCCTACGGGAACGACCGCCATAGAGACCGGCTCCATCACCCGTTCCACGAGGTCGTACCCCACGTAATCCCCTTTTTCGAGCCGCTTTACTTCGCTCACGACCGCCCGCCACGAGAGAACGGGCTGCAATTTTATTTTTCCCGAAAGCTGTGTCTCGAGCTCCTTTGAGGGCCAGAGACCGTAAAGGCCGATACCGATGCGCACGGCGTCCAAGTGATATTTCGGATCAACGAGCGCGCCGCCCGTCGCCGCGGCGTGCACAGTAAAATTATTCTTTCCGCCGGAGGCGGATCCGCCCTTGGCGGAAAACCCCGCTTTCGCGAAAAGTTTTGTCGCTTTCTCGAATTCCCCGAACTGCCGCTCGGTGTAGGTCGGATAATTTATATCCTTCGCAGACGCGAAATGGGTATATAAACCGGACAACTGAGAACTTAGGACTTTTGACTTAGAACTTAAGAAGTGAATTACTTTCGGCACTTCGCTGACATAAAATCCTTGCCGGTGCATACCGGTATCAATTTTCAAATGAAACTCAGGCGCACGATTACCATAACTCGTCCCACTGCCGCCCCTCCCCTTGCCCCCCCTTTTTTTCTTTGTTGACTTTTTGTCAACAAAACCAGCGAGTGCTTTGAGCGCCTCGAAGCTCGAGACCGTGACCGTGATGTTGTGCTTCGCGGCCTCCGCGTAAAGCGCGGGGAGCGTGGGACCGAGCACGAGAATTGGCTTCCGAATCCCTCCGCCCGCTGGCGGACTTGCGCGAAGCCGCAATCCCTCAACGAGCGAATCCACACAAAAGCCGTCTATGCCGAATTTCTGCATGAGTTTTGAGAACAGCATCAGTCCATGGCCATACGCATTCGACTTCACAACCGCCCAAAGCTTTACGGCCGACTTGCCCTGAGCTTGCTTGCCCTGAGTAATATCGAAGGACCGAAGGGTGAGCTTCCGAAACGTACCGTAATTCTTCTTCGCCGCGCGGGAGTCGATCTCGATCCAAGTGCGGAGATTCTTGGCTGGCATCTTCATTGAGGTGGAGATGGTTTTTATCGCCTTTTCACTTCTTCGATACCAAGGTCTCTGCAAATCTTTCTGACCAAAAAACGGTTAATGTCTTGATGTCGCGGCACCGTAGAAGATCTTTTGGTGGTCGGATTAAAAAAGACGCTGTGTCGAGCGCCTTCTCGAACAAAAACACATCCCTCGGCCAAAAGATGCTTAATCACATCACGCCTCTGCATGAGTTAACGAACAAGCGTTATGGGCTCGCGGATGACACGATTGCCTGTTCCTCGATGAACCATTTTGTTCGCTTCCAAGATAAGAGAAAGCGCTTCCTTAAGATTTTCTTTCGCCTCCTTCAATGTTTTCCCCTGCGTATTTGCGCCCGGGACTTCCTCAACCCAACCGAGGTACCATGTGCCGCTTTTCTTGTATACGGCGGTGAATTGCTGTTTCATATACCATCATCATACCAAGGTGCTGAACCGCAGTCAAATAGTTCAATGGCTTGGAATCACTTCGCTAATGAAGTACGGTCCAAGCCATGTATACAAAAAATCTTCAGATACCGAAGGTCAGGATGGAAGCGGTTCGGATCGTGAAATATCGCGGATAGCCGCCCCCTCGCTGCCCCCCCCACCTCACCCAACCCATGTATAATATAAAGGAATATTCTTTTATATTATACAGAGGGAGGGGGGGGGGGCGAGGAACCACTTTTTTTCTTGGGGTAGCTATATAAGTCCAAAAAATTTTTTAATCTCCGTCTCGCGAGGAATTGTTTTGAGTTTCAAATAGCATATACAATCATCAATATTAATTTCAAAAACGGTTGCTAGAAATTCTATCTCCGAAAGGCACTCGTACGGAGAAATCCATACGCTTCTCTGCAATGGATACAAACCAAGTGTTTTGACTTTTTCTCGAAACGCATTGCTCGCTCGCCTTTGACTGGTCGGGATGTCATAGATAATCATCCGCCACCACCCATCCCATCGCTTCGGTTTTTGCAGTCGCATATCCTCAAGATCGTACCTCCGCACAAGCTTCTTGCCATAATGCGAAAGCTCAATATGCACCTTGCCCGCGCCCAGCTCCTTGAATGACAGCAGTTTTCTCCTTTTTAACTCGTATAATTTCCTTGCCCGCGCCTGCGCCGCTTTCTTGCTCCTATCGTGAAAGTAGTGCTCGATAACATGGGAGAGAAAATAGGGCGATGTCGTCGCGGCAACCACAATCACGCCCGCGATTGCAATCTTTCGAAGCGTGTCTTTCGTAAGGTTGTTTCTTTTTATGATGAATCCTTTCGGCATGCTGTAAAATTGTGGAACAATGAAGTCGTGTGTATATTATAAGAGAATATTCTTTTATAGTATACATTGCGACGATACCACAAAAACACGTTACCCGATGATCTTTTTGCCGACATATTTTTGGAGCGCCTTTGGCACTTCGATTTTTCCGTCCTTCGTTTGGTAGTTCTCAATAATGGCGATGAGCATGCGGCCAACCGCGAACACTGTCGCGTCGTTCATGTGCACATACTCCACCTTGTCCTTTGCCTGCCCCGTAGCGGAGTGGCTCGGGGTCGTTTGTCTCTTGTCGCTTCGTTTCAGCTTCGTACCAAGTCGCCGCGCCTGGTAGTCCCCCATGTAATCCGAGGTGTGCGTTTCACGGTATTGGTTTTGGCTCGGCATCCACGTTTCGATATCGATCTGCCGCACGTCCGGCCCGCCCATATCGCCCGAGCAAATCTGCACCACACGGTAGGGAAGTTCAAGTTCCCACATAAGGTTCTCCTGGATAGCAACGAAAAACTCCTGCTCCAGCACCGCTTTCTCGGGCATCGTGAACGATTCTATCTCCACCTTATCGAACTGGTGTACACGTAAAATGCCGCGCGTGTCTTTCCCGTATGAACCCGCTTCACGCCGAAACGCAGTCGAAAAACCAACGTAGCGGATTGGCAGTTCACCTTCCGGAATCGTCTGGTCCATATGGAGCGGCCCCATCGTGTGCTCCGCCGACCCCACGAGATAGAGATCGTCCGCGGGAATGTAATACCGGTCGTCCTTCGGCTCAAGCCGACCCATCCGCTGAAAAACATCGGGGCGTATCATCACGGGAGGTATCACCGGAACGAAAGGTTTGTCGTTTATCTCGTGGTTCACACCCTGCGCGATCGACTCCATGATCTCGTGGTTGGTTAAAAATTCGAATGCGTGCTGTACGAGCGCGAACTCGAGAAGCACCGCATCACCCTTGAGGTATGCGAAGCGCGTCCCCGCGACCTTCGCGGCGGACTCGACGTCGATAAGCCCAAGCTTTTCGCCAAGCTCTAGGTGGTCTTTCGGCTTGAATCTTTCGGCGGAAAAATCCCGCGGCTTACCCGACGTGCGAAGCACTTTGTTCCCCGATTCGTCTTTCGCAATGGGCGTGTCGTCCGAGGGCAGGTTCGGGATCGCGTGCCACACGATATCCCGTTCTTTTTCGATGTCGGCAAGTTTTTCTCCAAGCTCCTGAATCTTTTTTTTAATATCTCTATTGAAATCTCGGCGGTCGGTTTCGGCAGGACCAGACATGGTCTCGAAACGAGCGCTTGATTTTTTAAGTTCGGATCTTCTTTCATCTACTTCCTTCGTCAGTTTCCGCCACTCTTCGTCGAGCGTTAAAAACTTATCGACGAGCTTCGGGTCGGCATTCTTTGTTGCAATGGCTTTTCTTACTTTGCCAGGTTCTTCGCGAAGGAGTTTGATGTCTAACATACCCAGTAGTAATAATGCGCGTTTAACTTAATTCCTGTTCGCCCAGCTCGCATTATACTACTGGGCATATGTTCTATTTTATACGATTTGCGCCTCCAGGCAAAGCGACATACCCTAAAAGAAGAAGGCACAACGATGTCGGGGGGTTACCATGGACGATTTCTACGTGGTTACGCTCGACTCGGTGTATCACGTGCACCCCGAAGAAAACCACCTCACGGCAACGAAAATCGCCGAACGCATTCGGGGCCATGCTCCGCTCAACTCGGTGATATACGCCGAAGCCATGCTACTTCCTTCGAGTGGTCTCCTCGCCATTAGTAAAATGGCATCGGGCGCGTTCTTCATTGCCGAAAGCACACTGCCCATCGTGGGGCTCTTTCTTGATAGACAGAAAGCGCTCGCCTGCATGGCGAGCGACGTGCTCGTCCCCGATGACCCGTGTTGGGCAGAAGAAAGAAAAGAGGTGTTTGCCATGACCAGAGGAAACGATTCCCTTTTTCCCTCGGGACATATTTTGATCTACGACCCCCAACCCGAGGACTTCCAGCCCCTCGAAGGGTCCGATGATGTTAACTAAAAGCCGACGCATTCCGCGCCGGCGTTTTCTTATATTAATTCTCGAAGAGCGTTCCCGCCGTTCCCGTCAGTATAAACTTCGCGTTCGCGATGGTACCACTGCCACACATCCCGCCCGGAGTGCCGTCCATGCACGCGCCGCCCGCGGTGTCGAGCGACGTGCCGTAAAATGTTATCTCGGCGTGCGTCGAAATATTCCCGGTTGAGGGATAAAACGCCCAGCGATAATGGTGCCCTGCCTCAATGAGCGGCGCAGTGCCCGCAAAGCTGAAAACACGCTCGCCCGTGCAGTGAAAGCCGTCGAAGCCGTTGTCGCTTGCGGTGATAAGCACCGCGGAGCCGCTCTCCCTATCGTACAGATTGAGGTTGCAAGAATTCGCGGCGGGGTCCCTGCTCGTCGTGGTGAAGTTGTTTGGGAAAACCGAGATAGAGGAGAGCGTGCCGCCCGCGCCGAGCACGAAGTCCTGGCTCATGCCGCCCACCCATGAACTCACCACGTACGGCACAAACCCTTCGGGGAAATTCCACGTTCCGGTGGTCTCGGCAGACACCGCGCCGAAATTGTCTTTCGCGCGGACGCCCACGAGGTAGGTATTGCCCGTCTCAACCGAGAACGCATATCCTGTACCGGCGCCAATGTTCCGCCAACCGTTCGGGTCGAGTGTCTCCTGCGGTGAACTTGTCGAAACCGTGGAGGTGGAATAGTTGAATTCGTAGGTCAGCGGGTTCGCCGGCCAGTCGGGGTCGGTGGAAGGATTCCACGACACCGAAAGATCGAGTGTCAGCTCATTGAAGGCGAACGAAATATTGCTCGGCGTCGTAAGGGGCGGCGGCGTGGCTGAAACATTACGCAGGCCTGTCCCCACCATGTATGGCATAAATGTGTAGGTATGTTCGACGCGGGGACAACAAGTCGTCGTCATCGCGGTGCCGGTCGTGTTCGTGCCAAAAAGTACCACGCTCCGGTTTTGATAATCATTCACGGTATTGAGCCGATAATAGAAATAGGGCTTGAGTGAAATGGAAAGACCTTCGAGCGTCGTCGTCGCGACCGCTTCCGTGAATGGCGCGTTATCGGAAATCGTGAATGTTTGGATGGGACTCGTGTACGTCGCGTCTTTGTATTCTCCGAGCGAGACGTGCGAAGCATAGAACGGCGCGACATTGACGTATCCTCGGAGCGTAAGCGACTGGAGCGTGCCGGCATAGCCCGTGCCGAGCTCATACCAACTGTCCTGATAGAAGCTCGGGATCGAGGTCTGCTCGGCAATAAGCTGCGAAATGAGAATGGGAATGCTCACCTCGACCGCCACGGAACTCGAGGCAGACCCGCCCGCGCCCGCGCATTCAAGCGCGTAGGTTGTGGTGCCCGTCGCAATGGGCGTTACGGCTTCCGAACTGCTGGTTGCCTTATTTCCCGACCAATCGCCCGACGCGGCGCATGAGTCGGCGTCCGTGGTACTCCACGTAAGCGTCGTTGTACTCCCGAGTTCGATCACGGTCGGGTCGGCAGTAAAGATAAGCGTGGGGATAGGCGGTGGCGGTGGCGGTGGTGGAGGGGGTGGCTCAGGCGGCGGAGAGGGAGGTTGACCCACCATTCCTCCACCTCCCCCGGGCAAAAACACGCCATCCGAAACACCCAGGACAATCGGCGGGCCACTTGATGCTTGGGCGCTCGCAAGCGCCGGGAACGAAGACGTGACATTGTGCTCGGGAGTTGTGGTCGCCCGTGCGGGAGGCGGAAGCGGCCGCGGCGCGGGTGGAGGCGGCGCTTGGGGCGGCTTCGGCGGCGGGGCTTTCACGATAACGATGGGGGTGCTGGTAGAAATCACGGGACCAGACGAGTTCGGATTCTTGTCGTTCGTAAAAATACTCGAAAGATAATCCCCGATCGAGGCGATGGTCCCCTCCGCAGTCACAATGATAGTGCCGATGAACTCTTTGGTCGCGTTATAGGCCTTCACGGTTTCACCCACAAGGGAGAATGTAGGAATGTTCAAAAGCTTCGCTACGTTCGGGTCAATGGCAACGAGATGTTGTGGGAACTCGCTATTCACAACCGCATCCTCTGCCTGCTTTTTAAAAAGTTCAAGCACTCCCGCGCCGTGTAAAACCGCCTGCCGCGCGAGACGCGAGAAGTAGGAGTCGAGGATGTTTTCGTCTCCTACCTCGATCAAGTACGTCTCGATAAAATCAAATTTATTAACTTCGACTTTTTTAATCTTCGCTAAGGCGAACTCTTTCCCATTTTCATCCATCCCATACCCAAAGTAACCATCATTCCACGCAATTTTTGGAAATTCATACTCGGTAGTAATTGTGTCTTTCGAGAAAAAATATTTATTCGAATACGTCGCAAGTGAGGTTATATATTCCTCAATTGTAGGCAAGCTTGGTGATGGCGCATTTTCTTTCTTGAGATTTTCTACAATATGTAATTTCTGTTCTATATTGTTTGGCGTGTATTTTTCAAGATACACCTCATAGGGCGACCCATAGTCCCCCGTCGCTCCCGCTAAATAGTGCGCATGAGGGTCATTTCGAGTGTGGTCCGGCACCGAAACGTCCTCCACGAGATGGAGCACGTGTCCGAGCGTAATGTATGCCTCTTTTTTATTGCCCTCCACCCAATACTCAAGCGCCCGCTTCCAGGTGCGGTCCCCGCCATAAAGAGAGTACTTCTGCTGCATCTCCTGATTATTCACCCAATCACGAGCCGTAAGCCGCCCCGCAGTGCCTAAAATACCAATACTCGTGAGCATGCTTGCCACAGACGCCGGAACAATACCCGTGTTATCACCCGTCCATGAGATATTATTCACGGGGTCAAAGAAATGGTTCACCCACCGCGGCGATATGTCTTCGTTTATGCTCCCCTCCATAAGCCATGCCTTTTCTTCCGCGGTTGCCCCGGCGAAATCCGCAATCTCTGCCGTAAGCGCCGGATGTGTCGTCTGCTCGTCGTACGCTAACGTTTTACCCGCTTGGAATACAAACGGGCAAAGGACCAAAAACAAAATGGATAATTTCTTAACCACGTTAGATTTCGATTATTTTCCAAATGCCATTAGGATAGGCCTTCATCCTGACTAGAATATCTCCGTCGAAACTGAAATACTGGTTGTCGGAAGAGTACTTGCCGCTCCTTTTCAACACATCATTTAATGTGCTGATGTACATATCAATTTTCTCCTTCGGAGCTTTGGCGGCTTGATTAAAACTCTCTAGCTCCTTCACCTGGTTATCCCCAATAAAATATTTACTCGCTAATTCATAGTCGCCTTTTTCAACGGCATCAATGTACATGGCAAGCGTTTCCTGCGGCGTTTTCCCGCCGTAGGTATCCGCCATTGCCCGCGCGTATGCCTCTTTCCCCGCCCGCTCCATGGCCTCCGCCGCGCTCTTCACCGCATTCCGATCGCGCGAAATTTCGTACGCTTTCCATGCGATAAACCCAATCACGACCATGAGAATAATCCCGATAAACGCCCCGATGAACTTCCAGTAACTGCTTTTTCGTATTTCTTGGTTTTCCATGTGATTCTGCTCAAGATAGCACGGGGTGCCAGATTTGTCGAGTGCACGGTATCCAACCCCCCATTAGAACCGCCCTGTGGATAACTTTCGGTTTTCTTTCGGGTTGATATTGATATAATAAAATTATGATCACTAAAAAACAAAAAGAGCTTTTGGATTTTCTAATAACGTATTCAAAAAAACGCGGCTATTCTCCCTCTATCCCGGAGCTGGCTAAGTATTTCAAACGAGCCGTTGGTACGATTCACGAGCACCTTCAAAAACTCCAGGAGGGTGGCTATCTGCAGAAAGAAGAAAATAAACGGCGTAGCATTCAAATTTCTGAAACAGAAAAGCTTGTCCAAATTCCCCTGCTTGGAACCATTGCTGCGGGGCAACCGATCGAAGCGATCCAGGAAAAAGAGACAATTGCTGTGCCAAAAAACATGATTCCTAATGCCTCAAAAGTCTACGCTCTCCGCGTAGTCGGCAACAGCATGATTGATGAGAATATAAATGACGGCGATATTATTTTGGTAAAGCAACAAGAAACGGCAGAGAATGGGCAAAAAATTGTGGCACTTATTGATAACCACGAAGTAACGCTAAAGAAATTCTATAAAGAGCGTGGGCACATTCGCTTGCAACCGGCGAACAAAAACATGGAACCGTTAATCTTTCGAAGCGGCAGGGATATTTCTATCCAGGGAATAGTGCTTAATGTAATTCAAGACATCGGCGCTACCGTTCATGAAAACATTCTGTCAATCGAAGAAGCGAAACCGTTAGTGAAAAAAAGCATCCCACATTTTGAAGCGGACAATCTTTTAATATATAAAGATGATATTTTGAAAATTTCCGCGATTCCTGCCGGTTCAATTGATTTGATTGTTACTTCACCACCCTATAATGTGGATATTCATTACAATTCTCATGCCGACGACTTATCTTATGAAGATTATTTAGAATTTACCCGGAGGTGGATTAAAAAATGTTTTGACCTCGCAAAGAATGAGGGACGGTTTTTGCTTAATATTCCGCTTGATAAAAATAAAGGCGGGCAAAAATCGGTTGGTGCGGACATTACAAAAATTGCAAAAGATGTTGGCTGGAAGTACCACTCGACAATTATTTGGAACGAGGGAAACATATCGCGGCGCACTGCTTGGGGTTCTTGGAAATCAGCATCTGCTCCTTATGTTATTGCGCCAGTAGAGTTAATTTTGGTTCTCTATAAGGGTAGTTGGAAAAAAACCGGTGGTAGCAGAAAAAATGATATTACCAAGCAAGAGTTTATAGACTGGACAAATGGGGTTTGGACATTTAACGGCCAGAGCAAAAAAGGAGCGGGTGGACATCCCGCACCGTTCCCCATCGAATTGCCCCGCCGATGTATAAAATTATTCAGTTTCGTTGGTGACACAGTTTTAGATCCGTTTTTGGGAAGCGGTTCAACCTTGATTGCTTCTTATTTGTATGGCAGAAAAGGGATCGGGGTTGATATCGATAAAAAATACTGTGATATAGCCGTAGAACGATTGTGGGGAGAAACGAGAAGAAGATTATCCTAAGAACCCCCCATGAACCGGCTCTGCGACAAAGTTCGGCACAACTTCTTGACGCCACCTTTTCAAATCTTCTAACAGCGGTGACGCGCCTTCTGCTAAACCTAGATTCAGTTTAAAAACTTGAGAGCATTCGATTGTATTTGGATTCGTACTATAAACCCTGTCGAGATAGGCTTCTGCCTTTTTTCGATGACCGCTCACTCTCGCATCTCCGTCACCCCTACTAAATTTATCATCGAGATCCATGGTCGCAAGACAATATTTAATATTCGTTTCTCTAAGGGCAAGTGCCCAGAACATTACGGAGTCGTTACGACTATGATCGCTCGTCTTGCAGCTAATTAAGGCAAAGGCCTTGAAGCGTCCGTCCTTATCTTTTGTTAGAACAATGACATCTGAGTCGGGCCAAACTCCCGTACTGGCTTGCGTACAGCGCCTTCTGGCTCTAAGTGTTAAAAATTCTACAATTTCATTGGCTTGTGATTTTTTTCTAAGCCTATCTCCTTTGATTGCCAAAATCCCCACCTTATTAAGGGCGACATTAATGACCGCTCGCATCAAATCCTCGAAATTATTACCGCTCGCCACAACCCAACTTTGCCGAGCTTGATTTTGATCGCCGAATCCAAGGTCTTGAAACGATCTAATATAAAAATTCTGCGTGGTTGCAAAAATTTCTTCGCTGGGAATTCTTGCGTTTTCCAACACGTCAAGGATCGCCCTAACAACTTCTGTGGGTTTTCGCTTAGAACCACCCAGTTGTTGCTTGATTTTTTGATAGATTTCTTCGAGATTTTGCTGAGACATTATCTCAAATCCTATACCTCAATAAAGGTTTATGCAACTTTTTTCTTTTCAAGAAACGGCTACGCGCGCGGGGGGACACCGTCAAACGCGCTGGAACGATTGCAGAAAACGGGCGAATGTTCTGCCATAGGGAGAAAGCGAATGCGCTACGTACCTGCCTCGGTATTTTTTATCAACCAACCCCGTAGCAACGAGCCGTCGCGTGTGTTCGCCGATCGTTTTCTCATTCGCTCCCACCTCTCGCACAATGTCCTCAAGCGCGATACCGTCGCGATCGCCGATAAGAAGAAGAATGGCGATCCGATGATGATTGGCGACTCCCTTCAGGTGCCGCTCCATCTGCTTTGCCGTTTTCATTTTACCCATGGGTTCATTATACACAACATACCAACATACTCCAGTATGTTGGTATGTTGTTGTGATGATGGGGGAATACGCCTTATCCCCTGTCTTCAATCTTATAAACCACGTCTTTGCGTTCCACGACGATCTCCCAGCCGACTTTTTTGGCGTATATATATAACGCTTTATTCGGACGAAAGCATATTAACCGCTTCACCATCCTCAGAAACGGAATAAAAAAATCATTTACTCGACACGCTTCTATTCTCCCTCCTTACCTATTCCGCCCAGTTTCTGGACCGCTTTTTTTATTCTTACCATACAACCGTCCGAATCAGAAACAATATTGTGTTCCAGCAAACGGAGAACCGTCCAACCGCGCCGCCTCAGAAAAGCGTTTTTTGCTTTATCTTTCCCTCGCTGACGCGGGCCGGAATGGGCTTTTTTGTTGTCGCACTCGATAGCAATCGATCCTTGTTTGCACAACGCGGCAAAATCAAGACAATATCGTTTTTTACTGCCTACCACATGGTATTGAGCAACGGCCTTGATGCCAGCCAACCCCAAGCCATCCTTGATAATCTGCTCGGTTGGAGCAATGTCATACAGTTGTAAAACGTTCTTTGATGTTCGTAGACGATGTAATGTGGTAAAACCGAAGGAAACACGACGCGGCATTATATTCCTGATTGGCCGGGGCAATCTCTTGACCTTGCCAACGCAAATCCGGAGATAATAATCGTGAGCTCTCGGATGGCTCGGCTCATCGGGTAGCAAGTTGATCCTTTCGATAGTTTGATAATGTAACACACGAGCATAATATCGAATGCGCT
>Ga0155706_106_pt1 | contig 11692 bp, 8 predicted proteins | sample RifCSPlowO2_01_FD_107363 | JGI IMG/M metagenome (GOLD analysis project Ga0155706, IMG submission 107363) | Candidatus Liptonbacteria bacterium RIFCSPLOWO2_01_FULL_52_25
ATACCTCGTCTCTGGTCTTCATGGTCATATGCGACCACGGTAACCGACTTATGGCCTATCCAGTGAGAGTACGGTAACAATATTTATGGCCTATAACGGAGATTAGTGCGGGGCCAGCCCGAAGTGTTATGATGTAACACGATATGGAATCATTTCGCATTAGGGGCGGGTTGCCGCTCTTGGGAGATATTGAGACGCGCGGCTCCAAAAACACAATTCTGCCTGCTATTGCCGCGGCGCTACTGACTGAGGAGCCAGTGATTCTCGAAAACGTACCGGGGATCAGTGATGTCGCGGTGATGGTGGACATTATCAAAAAACTCGGGGCAACTGTCTTGTGGGAAAAGAGTCAGCATCGCTTAACCATTGAGGCAAAAGAATTGAAGAATGCGGACATTGACGAAAACCTGGCGCGAAAATTCCGCGGTTCTGTACTTTTTGCCGGAGCTCTTTTAGGTAGATTCCGCAAAGTCACATTTCCATACCCCGGGGGAGACGTTATCGGCGCGCGGCCTTTGACGACACATCTTGCGGCTCTTGAATCCTTGGGGGTGCGGATTCAAGATAATGGCCGCGTGGCACTCGATGGGGCGAATCTTGCGGGCGGGGTTGTTTTAATGGAGGAGCCGAGTGTAACAGCGACAGAGAATACGATTTTAGCGGCTGTCTTGGCTCCGGGCAAGACTGAAATTCGCCTGGCGGCTTGCGAGCCGCACGTTCAGGAAATCGTCAGGATGCTTCAAAAAATGGGGGCTAGGGTTCAATGGAAAAATTTTGGTTCGCTTGAGATCGAGGGGGTTTCAATACTTCGCGGGGTTCGTTATCGCATTAATCCCGATGAGCTGGAAATATCAAGCTTTGCCGCGCTTGCGGCCGCAACAAAATCAGAAATCACAATCCGCGGGATTGCGGCAGAATATCTTGATGCGGTGTTTTTGCAGTTGAATAAGATGGGAGTGGCGTTCAAACTCTATGACGACGTACTTGCTATTTTGAAACCAAAAAAACAGTACCAGGGCTTTAGAGTGCAGTCGGGTCTTTATCCCAAATTGGTGACGGATCACTTGCCGCCCTTTGCGGCTCTTGCCACACAGGCGAACGGCCCGTCTCTTATCCATGAGTGGATGTACGAGGGACGACTGCGCTATGTGGAAGAATTGCAGAAGATGGGGGCTGATGCCAAAATCTTAGATCCGCATCGCGCGTTGATTAACGGGCCGACTCCGCTCCATGGCAGCCGGATCGCGAGTGTGGATATTCGCACTGGTATGACGCTTGTCATTGCCGCACTCATCGCCGAAGGTGAAACTGTCATCTCGGGCGTGGACCATATTGATCGCGGGTATGAAAAACTTGACGAGCGGCTTTGCGCCTTGGGCGCTTCGATTGAGCGGGTTGCATGACGCTCCTATTCCTGTTTAAATTGAGTATCTTTCTCCTTCGCTCCAAGTCCAAGCGTTATGATAATTGGTAACGAAGAAAAAGTTTCTGGCGTTTTGGTGTAGGAGTGAGGAGAAGCTTCGGAGAATGAAATATCTTAGATTCCTAACTAATTGAAGTTGGTACATATGGCGTTTGGTTTTATCTCGCGAATCGGCATCGATTTGGGTACCGCCAATACTCTGGTTTTTATTCCTGGGAAGGGGGTGGTGATGAATGAGCCCTCGGTGGTTGCGGTATCGGTGGACGATAATCGTGTTTTGGCGGTCGGGAACGAGGCGCGCGACATGATTGGCAGAACCCCCGATACAATTATCGCCTATCGTCCCCTGCGGGACGGCGTGATTGCGGATTACCGTGTTACAGAGGCGATGCTTCGCTATTTTATTACGAAAGCCGGCGGGCGGATACGCCTGTTCCGGCCGGAGGTGATGATCTCGGTGCCAGCTGGTGTCACATCAACCGAGCGCCGCGCGGTGATTGAGGCGGCGGTGCACGCTGGCGCGAAGGCAGCCTATGTCGTAAAAGAGCCAGTTTTAGCTGCGATCGGCGCTGGAATTCCCATTAACGAAGCCGCGGGCCATATTGTGATTGATATCGGCGGTGGGACAACTGATGTGGCCGTGATTTCTTTAGGGGGGATTGTCGCATCTACGTCTGTCAAAGTCGCTGGAAATAAATTGGACCAGGCCATCGCCGACTATATCAAGAAGCATTTTAATTTGGCGATCGGTGATCGGACGGCGGAAGACATAAAAATGAAAATCGGGAGCGCAGTACTCATCAAAGATGAGGAAGAAATGGTGGTTAAGGGGCGAGACTTATTGTCGGGCCTTCCCAAAAATGTGGTGATTACCTCGTCTGAAGTGACCGAGGCGATGGAGTCGGAGTTATCGGAGATGGTGCGCGCAATAAAGTCTGTTTTGCACGAGACCCCGCCGGAGTTGGCTGCCGACATTATGGATCGGGGTATCGTGATGACGGGCGGGGGAGCGCTTCTGCGAAACCTAGACGCCTTAATTCAAAAAGAAATCGGCATTCCCACGCACATCGCTGAAGATCCTTTGCTTTGCGTGGCCAAAGGCACGGGAGTTGCGCTGGAGCATTTAGATGTCTACAAGCGCTCAATTATGAGTAAGCGCTAGGGGTTCGTATCTCTTTTCAAATTTCTATAATTCTTAGTAACGCGCAGGGAGGTCCCCGCGCTAAAATTTTTTACACCCCTTCGGGGTTTTTTATTTCTACCAATTTTTATCCGCCGTCGGCTGTCGCAGTCATTGTCAAGAACCCAAGGGTATGGTAACCTTCTCCGCGTATGGTAGTCCGGATGAAGCATACAAAAGGGAAGCGGAATCGCGTGAGGTCCCATCACGCGCTGAAAGCGCGTACGTATCCTAAGTGCGGACACTGCGGGATGGAGATGCTTCCCCATACGGTTTGCGGCAATTGCGGCTACTATAATAGCCGGCAGGTTGTTGATGTTCTGGCGAAGCTCGACAAAAAAGAACGGAAGAAAAAAGAGAAGGAGCTTCACGCGCACGAGCATGAAGCGGCAGAGTCAGGGAAACCGCTTACTGCGGAAGAGCTCTCGCATAAATAGGGAATAGGTGATAGGTTATAGGTAACAGGGAAATTTTCTCTGGTTGCCGAGTCTTTATCACCCGCAACCTATTACCTAGCACCTTAGTTCGTATGGCCAATCGGCACCTTTCACGGAGTATCGCAATGCAGTCAATTTTTGAGTGGGACTTTCAAGGGAAAGACCCCGCGTTTTTGGCGGCGATTGTCGAGCGCAATATTGAAGAGTTCGCGCCAGGTCTTGAAGACACCGATTTTATTTGGCGCTTGGTGAACGGCGTGAAAGATAATATCCTCAAAATTGATGCCATCATTGAGCGCGCCGCTCCCGAGTGGCCGATTGAGATGATTACGGCGGTTGATCGCAATCTTCTGCGCCTCGGCCTTTTCGAGCTTTTATTTGGGGATCGCGAAGAGGTGCCGCCGAAGGTTGCCATCAACGAGGCGATTGAGCTGGCTAAAAGTTTCGGCGGTGATTCATCCAGTCGATTCATTAATGGAGTTTTGGGCACGGTCTATCGCGAGATTGGCGAACCGGGGAAAGAACATCCGTCGCGGCATGAAAAAAAGGAGCCGAAAGCGCAGCCGGAAGAAGTTGCAGAAGAGAAATAATCACATGCGATTCCAATATACCCTAGTCCGTCCGTTCGACGGTCGAACGGGTTAGGACGAGTGCATGCGAATGATACAAATGCCGTGATCCATTCGTATAATTAGCATGAATTAGTATATTCGCATCGCATGACGTGCGATGGATGATTTATCTAAGTTAGAACAGAAAATTGAGGTTTCGTTTCGCAATCAGGACCTTCTGCGCCAGGCCTTTATTCATCGGTCGTTTTTAAACGAAAATCCCGCGGCGGGGTTATCACACAATGAGCGGCTCGAGTTTTTGGGAGATGCGGTGTTGGAACTTGTGGTGACCGAGGAGCTGTATCAAAAATTTCCCGAAAAACCCGAAGGCGAATTGACGACATTGCGGGCGGCTCTGGTTAACTCCAAGATGCTGTCAGACATCGCGCTGGAGATCGGTCTGAATGATTTTCTTCTGCTCTCACGCGGTGAGTCTCGCGATATGGGCCGGGCCCGCCAGTATATTTTAGCCAACACGTTTGAGGCGCTAATTGGCGCGCTCTATCTTGACCAAGGATATGATGCGGCAAAGAAATTTCTGCATCGCTTTGTTATGCCGCAGCTTGAGATGGTGCTCGAGAAGAAGCTCTATCGCGATCCCAAGTCGCTTTTTCAAGAGGAAGCCCAGGAACGTGTGGGCATCACGCCAACGTATGAGGTTATCCGCGAGTGGGGACCGGACCATGATAAGCATTTTGTGGTCGGCGTGTATTTGAAAGATGAGTTAGTCGCTGAAGGCGAAGGGCCATCCAAGCAGACGGCGCAAGAAGCGGCGGCGCGATTGGGACTCTATGCAAAATCCTGGGGATAAAGACCGTGCGTTAAATTTTTTCGGATGACACCAAAATCCCCGCGTTTGACGCGGGGATTTTGGTGCTTTGAATGTCAGGATACACATCTAATTTCCTATAGGACACTAGGCGCGTATCTTTGTTTAAACCGCGATCAGTTAGTAACTTCTGTAGATTGTCGTACTTGCGGCGTTATTGGCGCGATTGGCATCTGACAGTTGATTGCTCGGGTCAACAGTAATTGTGATTAGGTTAGTCCCAGTGCTCGCAAGGTCTCTGAATCCGATCGTGAATCTGACACGATCTCCCGGAGCCAATGGGTCTTGGATGTCGGAGTTAAAATCGCTGTTGGCAACGGGAAGTAATGCGCGGAATGTCCACGGCTGGGACGGAACGCCGCCTAGATTTTTTATATCAAAGACCACTCCGGCGCGCACGCCAGCGCTAGCAGAGGTTGCATGCTGAAATATATTTGTGGCGTCGTTAATAATCCCTGTGTCAATAATCTCGATAGTGAGATCGGCTGGTCCATTTTTATGCTTAAGGACTGTCCCAAGCGGATACGTACTTGTTGTGGTCCCTCCTGGAGTTTCGGCGACCGGGGAGGTTTTTTGCTTGGCGGGTGGCAGATACGTCTTGGCGGCGATAGGGATGGGGCTGATTGTAAGAGTTAAGTATCCTTTGACTGTGGCGCCCCCTACGCCTTGCGGAACGTACCTGATTTCTATGACGAGATCAGTCGGAGAACTCCCCTTAGTACTGGGGATAATGGTCACAGACGCGTCTGATTCCAGATTAAGGGGTGAGTTGCATTTAATAAGCTCTCGAGACGGAAGGTATAGCTCGGTATCTTGGATACAGGCATAGTGCAGGGTATAAGTTCCGCCTTCTTGATATTGATCGTATTGCCAATTAATAGTGAGAGGACTGCCAGACTCAATGGGGTTCGGGTAGGCAGTGACGGCGAGAGATGGCTGAATAACCTCTTTTTTGAGAGTGATGGAGGAGATGAGAGAGGCGAGAGCATTCCAAGGATGTGTTTCCTTTGCGATCTTAGCGACGCCCCATCCGACGATGCCAAAGACAGTAAATAAGCCGATAATAGCCAGAGCGAGGATAACAATTTTCGCGGGGTTCGTCGTTCCGTTCATAGTGGGACTATTATAATCGCTCGAGTTAGTTTTGTCAATGATTTATGTTTGACTTTTGGATTGATATAACGTAAAGATATTAGAGCGTTCAAGGACAACCACTGGCGGAATTCGGGTGGTGCATCTTTGAGGAATACGAGAGGATATTAATATGCAGCAGCCAAGGCCACAACTTTTGCGCATCAATGAGGCGGTTAAAGATGCCGCTGTCTTCGTCGCGAAAGCAAGAAGACATTTTCGTTTCTCTGCGCCCGGGCCGTTTTTGTTTTATTGGGCAGTGTCGTTCCTTCTCATTTTTGCCGCGCTTTATTCGTTTGGTTTTGCGCCGGATGGCGTACTTGAAGTCGGAGATACAATGACAGCCACTGTCGGGAATCAGAGTGATGGAGTGGCGTCAAGCCAGTCCCGTCTGGCTGCTGGCGTGAGCGCGGCCACGACCCTCTATAGTGCTCACCCTGCTACCACCACGGCAGAAAAGCCGCGTCTTATTATCCCGTCGATTGGTCTGAATGCGGCGATCGAGTTGCCAAAAAGCGCGGATCTTGATACTTTAAACACCGCGCTTCTTGATGGACCGGCCTATTATCCTGGATCGGGCACGCCTGGACAGGTTGGGAACGTTTTCATTTTCGGCCATAGCTCGCTACTCTCGGTTGTCCATAATCAGAACTTTAAAGTCTTCAATGGATTGAAAGATTTGAAATCGGGCGATGTAATCCGCCTGCAGTGGAATAGCGTCGAGTATTGGTATCAAGTTAAAACCGTGTCAATTAAAAAAGCCAATGATGCCGAGATTGATCTGGCGACAGACAAGCGGCTTCTGACTCTTTCAACCTGCCAGATTGTCGGCGGGAAAGAGAATCGGTATGTTGTCGAGGCGGAATTTATGCGGAGCTATCCGTTGAAGATTATCTAATCTTCGCCGGATACTTCTTCGTAAGCGCAAGCAAACGGAGAACGGGACAGCACATTAACTTGTCAGGACGCGAACGTTCAATCTCACAGGAGGGTATCGGATGAACCATGCATGGCGCCGACCGTTCATGTTTTTCCTGATGGGGCTTATTCTTGGGGTATCTGGGTGTATGAGCGCCGGACGTCTTCTCCCAATCTCGGAATACCACACCGACATCGTTGCTCTATGGGATGCAAACTCGAATTCGCTCCTGCAGAGTCTGCATGACCAGCCGGGTCAGCAAAGCCGTGACCTTGGTCCCAAGATCAGAAAGCTAGCGGCTACAGGCGCACTCACGGCACTTCCGGGATGCTTTGACTTTGCGGTCACATACCTGGTGCATAGGCTCCCCTTTGGGGCTACGAGGGTGAAAATCTGGGTAAACGAGGAGGAGCAAGAGTATGAGCTTCGTCTGGGTATGCTTGAAGTCCCGGTCAAGGTCTGCAATGGCCTAGGGTTCATCAGGTATGCCACGACCATCATCAGGCAAGAGGCGTCATTGGCGATCCGGGCTCCGTGGAGTGGTCTACCCTATCCTCGACTTGGTGTGCTGAAAAGTTGCGCCCAGGCCGAGATTCTGCACAACGCTCCCTGGTGCGGGAAGGTAACGGGCGACCCCAGTGTTAGTTACGGGGAGCTCTACTTTCTCGCTCACACCACAAAGAGGGCATGGTGGCATTTCGCGCGATGACCGGAGTGGAGGAGACACACAGGAAGTGTGTCTCCTCCACTGTTTTTCTTGCTCCGTCCGCCTTCATCTCCCTCCTTGAAGGGCTAAGGTGTTCGGTCTTTGTACCCGCTACTACGGCGGAGTCGAGATAAGCTCACTGAAATCAATACTTATTGGCGCAAAAACATCCTGTTGCCTGTTGACAATCTTTGCATCGGCGGGATGCTCTACGCTTCGGCACAGTTATCGTTAAAAAGCTATGAGGCGGTCAAAAAATCTTAAATCTTTTTTTCAAAGTTGGCGCACGCTCACCGCTTTTATTTTTGTTGCTGCGGTTGCTTTTATGCTTGTGTTTGGCAACGTTGCGGCATCCCATTTTGTGCGCGTGCTCATGGCAACAATTGTCCATGCGGAGGAAGATGGTGACGGCGGTGGTGGTGGAAGTGGGGGAGGCGGCGGTGGAGATGACGACGGCGGTGGTGGAGGCGGCGGGAGCGGCGGCGGAGGAGGAGGCGGAAGCGGTGGCGGCACAGGTACTATTAACGGCGCTCCGATTTGCATGGGGACGGCGCCAGCAGTGACATTTGATTGGTCATTTAATATAAATCCCGATTCTGTCCAGCTTATTATTTCAAGAGCCGCTGATGACATCCAAGTATTTAACAACTTCCTTTGCGGTAACGGCCAAGTTGCCAGTTGCTCCACGACCTCCGGCTCTTTTACTTGGACTGACGGAGCAGTGAATACAAATTACAACTGGTTGATGTATGGCGCTACTGGCGGACAGCTGAACGAATTAATCGGCTCCGGTTCTTTCGCGACTCCCGCGAGTTGCACAGGTCCAACCGGCACCATCCAAGGATACAAGGTCAAGATGCCAGGGAATACGCTGGCGACTCCCCCCTCAAATGAGACCGTCACTCTGGATGGCGCCTCGCCTACCACCGCCAATCCTTACTTTTTCACGGGTCTTTCAAGTGGAAACTACATTGTGGCAGTGTCTGTGCCATCAGGATGGAGTGTGGGATATACCGCCTGTACAAACGACACTACCTGCCATGGAAATTCTCCGACACCAGGAAGCTCGGCATCAGTCACTGTCCCATCGGGCGGATACGTTGACCTCTGGTGGCACTATACGCCGCCGCCTCTAGTTAACAACGCCTCCTGCGGCGCTATAAATGTTCCTGCCAGTGTGACTGCTGGTCAGTCGTTTGCCGCGAGCGTCGCCATGAATAACATTGGGACTAATCCTTGGACCGATCCGAATTACGATCTCATCCCTGTCAGTTCATCAGGAGTCTGGGCGCCGATCCTCTGGGGTATTGGCGGAGTAGACCTACCCTTCTCGCCCGTCAACCAGAATCAAAGCGCTATATTCAGTTTTAACGCCACAGCGCCTAGCACCCTCGACACCTACAATTTCAATTGGCAGATGATTGAACAGAACGTGGCGGTTTTCGGGCCAGTGTGTTCGCAACCGATAGCGGTGATTCCACTTCCGCCGGGAGCGCCTGCCTGTACGCTCTCTTTTACGCCCTCAAGCGGGCTCGCGGGTGCGCAATTTGTCACAGCGTGGACATCGCAGAATGACGCCGATGGAGTTTTGCAGTCATCCTGCACGGGCTCCTTGGGTAACAGTGTTTTACATACGCCCAGTGGTTCGTTCACGGCAGTATTTCCCAGCGATTCTCAAACATGCACTCTCACAGCGACGAACCGCGCTCGCGAGTCTGCCACCTGTAGCGCGGGGTTCACGGTGATACCTCAGTGTGTTTTGGGAGGAGTAACCGGGAGCGTTTCCCGCGGGGATGCGGTTTTAAACATTCCCGTGAACGGATGCCCAGTTTTGGTGAGCTTTTCAAGTTATGAGCACCAGGGAACAATTGTTCCGTTTCAGGACCAAGTTTTAACCGATAACATCACGAATACTTATGGCCCCGGCCAGCATAACATCGGTCCGTTGCGACTTGCTTGTAATTGGCAGACTGATCTCTATTTCGGCGATGTTCTCGCGCATCTTCCTCCGGAAGGCCACAGGAGTCGTCTCATTGCGTTTGATTATGTCGAGCATCAAGTGTGCAACCCGCCTCAACCGGCAACGCTTAAGGTGGTGAAAGTTGTCGTGAACGACGACGGGGGGATAAAACAAGTCGCCGATTTTTCGCTCTTCGTGGGGAGCACACAGGTCACGAGTGGCGAAGTCAATACCTTTGCGCCCGGCAGTTTGACGGTCTCGGAAACAAATGCCGAGGGATATGCGGCCACGTTTAGCGGCGATTGCGATGCGAATGGCCGCATCAATTTGAATAGCGGCGATCATAAGGCCTGCACGATTACAAATGATGATATCCGTGTTGTCGAGATGGCAACCTTGAAAGTCGTCAAAATCGTCGTCAATGATAATGGTGGTACAAAAGAGGTCGCAGATTTTCCTTTATTTGTGGGCAGCACCCGTGTCATCAGCGGTGTCCATAACACTTTTCCCGCGGGAGCATATACGGTCTCCGAAACCATCCAACCCGGATACACCGCAACTATTGACGGAGATTGCGATGCAGAAGGTCACGTGACTCTCCGGGCAGGCGACAGCAAGGTTTGTACGATTGTGAATAATGATGTCTCTGTCATCCAGACCGCGTTTCTGGAAGTAGTGAAAGTCGTCATCAACGATAACGGCGGAACAAAAGAAGTATCTGACTTTCATTTGTTTGTGGGTACAACGCCGGTGATAAGCGGCGCGCAAAATACTTTTGTTGTCGGTACATACACGGTTTCCGAAACCAATGCATCGGGGTATCAGGCGACCTTCGGCGGCGACTGTGATGCGGCAGGGCAGGTAGTTTTGAATTCGGGCGATGACAAAACTTGCACCATAACGAATAACGATATTCCCGTTGTAGAGCAGGTGCGTCTCACAGTCACCAAAGTCGTAATTAACGACGATGGCGGTGTAAAACAAGTTGCCGATTTTCCGCTCTTCGTGGGGAGCACACAGGTCACGAGTGGCGAAGTCAATACCTTTGCGCCAGGCAGTTTGACGGTCTCGGAAACAAATGCCGAGGGATATGCGGCCACGTTTAGCGGCGATTGCGATGCGGCGGGGAAGGTCACACTCTCGGCGGGCGACAACAAATCCTGCACAATCACCAATAACGATATCGCCCCCGCGCTCACCTGTATGATGACTGTCAGTCCTTCCTCAATAACGTCTGGGCAATCCTCAACGCTCGCGTGGGGGTCAAATGCGCTCTCGGCAACGATTGATCACGGCATTGGAACAGTTGCGCCATCGGGCAGTTCAACTGTGACGACAGGCGAGACGATCACATTCACTGGAGTTTTTTCAAATAACACGGCATCAACAACGTGCCAGACGACCCTAACCGTCACGACCGGCGGGGGTGGCGGCGGAGGAGGTGGGGGTGGCGGAGGAGGTGGCGGCTCTGGCGGCGGCGGATCCTCAATTACGCTCTCCAAACAAATTCAGCCACTTTCTTTTATTTCGCTTTCTCAAATTCCCTATACCGGCATCGGCGATAATGTAGAGACCGTGCTTTTCTTCATCAATCTCTTTCTGCTTTCCTGGTTCATTGCGCGCTACGCGATTGGCGTCCAGCAGCGTTTAAGTCAAATTTCGGGAAGCATCTTCCGCTCTGCGACGTTTCTCGCTGTCATCGGTTTTCCGAAGCAGGAAGTTACCGGTAATCAAGATAGCGCGGATTCTCTGCAATTAGAACCCGAGGCAGTGTCTCTGGGTATAACAGAAACTCCGATGGTGCAATTGGCCACAACTCCTGTCATGCAGATAAATGCCGAGCCGGCCGTGACGTCTCAATTTCGAGATACAGTGTATAAACCCGCGTCCATAGCGGCGCCGGCGATTATGCGGTCAGCCGATGTCGCGCTTGATCAATTGACCGCAGTTGCCGCATCGGGCGATATGACGTTTGATCAAGAAGCACTGGCGGTGATTACAGCCGCCGCGGACGGCGATATCTCTCGCGCCATCGGCATCGTGCGCCAAATTTCAGATGTCGCTGCGGAGTGGGATCCGGAAGTTTTCCGTCTGCATCGCATGAGCGCAGACCTTGTGCGAAGGATTCTGTATGCTACCTACGAGACCATGACGGGGCTCTTTATCGCTACGCTCGCGCGAGGGGACGCCAAAACTTCTTTCGCTTTTTTGCGGCTCTTGAACCGCCAAGGCCAGCCGATTGACCGCTTTATCAAAAAAGTCATTGAGGAGATCGGGGAAGTCTACATGGCGCGGATCGGTGAGTCTACGGAAATTCAAAAAGATATTGCCGACGCTTTGCTTGTCTGGGATAATCGCGCCATCGAATCAGTTTTGCGCGAACTTCTCACTGTCGTTGACGCCAGCTTTGAGTCGCACTACACTGCGGCGAAGCTGGCTGTCACGAAAATCTTGGCGCTTGAAAAAATTCCCATAGAAGTGCCAGTCTACCACGCG
>Ga0155706_109_pt1 | contig 8531 bp, 6 predicted proteins | sample RifCSPlowO2_01_FD_107363 | JGI IMG/M metagenome (GOLD analysis project Ga0155706, IMG submission 107363) | Candidatus Liptonbacteria bacterium RIFCSPLOWO2_01_FULL_52_25
GGTGCGGACTCCGCTCCTCGCGTTTCTCGCGGCGTCGAACGAGCTTCCCGATCCCGAGGGAAACCTTGGCGCGGTGTGGTCGCGGATGACCATCCGTGTCGTGGTGAACCCGCTCGATCGCGCGGGTAAGGCGGCGCTCGTCAAGGCGCGTCTCGCGCGCGATCGCGCATCGAACACTAACCCTCCCATTGTCGGGCTGACGCTCGGCGATGTGGAGGCGCTCCGCAGCGCCCGGCCTCAAGTCGAGGTTCCCGACGATATCGTCAACACGGCTCTGGATATCCTCCAAGAGCTCGTGGAAGACACGTCGTCGGACTTCAAATGGGCCTGGGCTGATGACCGGCGGTTCGGCCGTCTCTTCGACATCATGCAGGCGAAAGCCTTGCTCGATGGGCGGAGAGCGGTCGCGAAGCAGGATCTCGGCGTTCTCGAGTGGCTGCTCTGGGATACTCCCGAGCAGATCGCGACGGTCAGGGCGAAGGTCGCCCCATACTGCAGGACACCACTCCACGACGCCGAAGAAGCAGTGAATGCGCTCCTGTCCCCCACGGGGACGGTAGCGCTCGTCCAGAAGGGTGATCGCTCCAAAGGAGTCCAGGCCATCACGCAGTGTGAGGCCTGCTTCAAGGAGTTGGATCGCCTGAAGGGCGAGGCAACCGACGATGCGATGCGCTCCGCGATCGCGGATCTGGTAACCCAAGTCGTCGCAGTCAAGGAGGATGTCATCGCGGTCGTAACCGGGGTCGTCCGACCCCACGGAGGAAGCTAATGCCAACCGTGAAGGCCAAACCGCTTACGTGGCAGGAGGTATCAAACCTCCTCGTGACGGATGCGGACGCCTTCACGGCGCTCCGCTACCTCCGTCACCGTGAATCCGTTCCAGCACTTCTCGATCTCGAAGCGAAGGGCGACGACGTCCTTCCCGGGATTGAAGGGTCGCTCTGCGACCTCTACCACGCGCTCTGGTCTCCGGATCCGAGCGTGCGGGACGAGGTCCGACCGGATCGGAAGTATTGGCGGGAGCTTCTCGGCCAGACCCTGAAAACGTCTGTGTACGGGGAACTCCACGCCGAAACCCAGCTCTCGGAGTTGAAGTCGGTTCTCGGAACCATCGCAACGGGCGAGTCCGTCCTCGCGATGATCCCAAAGAAGGACCGGGAGAAGCTCAAGGAGTTGGGCGAGGCGCAAGCGGAAGCTGACAAACTCGACGGCGAAGCAGAGGCCGCGAAAGCTGAAGCAGAGGCCGCGGGCGAGTTGGCGGAAGCTGCAGCAAAGTCGGCGGGCAAGCCAGGCCAAACCGGCGGCGCGCCGCAATCCGGCATGTCGCCGGAAGCGGCTAAGGGAATCGCGAATCAGCTCGCCGAGCAGGCGGCCACAGCGAAAGCTAAGGCAGACGCCACTCGCGCCGATGCTGATGCGGTGAAAACCAAGGCCGAGTCGCTCGCCGATGCGCTCATGGGGAAACCCGGAAGTAAAGAGGCGGAGGAGAAGCTTCGTGAGCTCGCGCGTATCGGCCTACAGGCGGCCCGCGATGCGAAGGCCAAGGTGGAAGAGGTTTCCTCAACCATCGAGGCCTGGGGACTTGAGGAAGGCGAACTTCACCGCGAGAGCATTCCCGAAGCGTTGGGCCTGCTCGAGCGGATGAAGCGAAACCAGCACCTCAAGAAATTCGCCGCCTTGTTGGGCCGCATTCGCAAGATCGCGGCCAGGAAAGCGCGGGCCAAAGTTTCGGGCCAAGGTGTTCGAGTCGCGATACCGGAAACGGGACGCGATCTTCGGAGAGCCGAGCGTTCGGAACTGGTGGCCATCACTCATCCCGCACTCCGTGCCAAAGCGTTTCGGCGCTGGACGCAAGGAGAGCTGCGGCTCCGCGGCGAGAAGACAGAGCAGAAGCTGGGACATGGGCCGGTGATCGTCTGCGAAGACGGTTCCGGCTCCATGGAGGGGGCAAAGCAGCAATGGGCAAAGGCGGTAACCCTGTCACTCGCCCATTACGCGAAGCTCCAGCGGCGGTCGTTCGGCTGGATACTCTTCGACTACGGTGTACGCCAGTCGAAGACGTATCCGCAGGGACGGCTGTCTGCCGGTGAGATGCTCGAACTCGCCGAAAGCCGCGCAGGCGGCGGTACCAACTTCGAGCAACCGCTCAGGAAAGCCGTTGAGATGATTCAGAAAGAAGGCCTGAAAAAGGCCGACATCTGTTTCATCACCGACGGCGAGTGCGCGGTCTCGGACCAGTTCCCCCGGGAGTTCCGAGCGGCGAAGAAAGCGCTGGAGTTCAACGTCATTGCCGTGTTATGCGACGTTGGCTCAAGCGCGGACAAAACCGTCCGCGAGTTCTCGGATCGGATCGAGAAAGCATCCGCCTTCACGGCTGATGAGGCGGAGCAAAAAATCTTCAGCCACTTCTAGGAGGAGGTGATCGTCCATGGCCGAGGAACAAATCCAAACCCTGGAGGCAACTCAAGGGAAGAACCCCGGCGAGGCGATCGCCTCGTACGGAAGATCCATCGTGTTCCTGCCTGCGGGAGTCAAGCCTGGGCAAACCGTCCGGGCGCGGCTTCAAGAGATCAAGCCTGATTCCCGCGGCAGGATGATGTATCGCGCCATACCCGCGCCGGTCGAGTACAGCGAACGCTGGAAAGATAACGGTGACGGCGCGGCGAGCCGGGTGACCATTGCCACCGACTGGCTGGGCAAGACCAGTGAGGAGGGGGCGGTGGAAACCCGGCCGCTCGCAACACGCGAGCGTGAACTTCGGACCGATTCGCGCTTCACAGTGCGCTTCGGCGCTGACCTTCGCTCCACGTTCGTCGAGGAGCGGAAAGTACGGATCATAGGAGAGGAGTGTGAGGAAGTGAATCTCGCCGGTGCGCTTGCGTGGCGCATCACGAATCAACGCGAGGAACCGGTAGTGGGAATTGACGAACACGTTGCCATCGAATACTCGACCGGCCCATCGGAGTGGAACCTGAAAAATCTCGAACCGGTCTATGACAACGGCTGGGTAATCGAGATCCAGATCCACACGGAGGATGATCGCTGGCGGCAGTTCAAGCAACCGTGGGGTACGTTGCCCCAGTGGTTGCGCGCTGAGGAAGAAGCGAAACGTCCGTTGTGCGCGTGCGGTCGGAGGCGCCGCGAATCGCAGAGCGACGGTTATACGAAGTGCGAACTTTGCAGAGCCGAAGAGCGGTGCGCGCGGTGTGGCACGCAGACCAAAGTGGCGATGGTTAACGGTCACCTGGTCTGTGCGAAGTGTCAACCGTACGCAGAGCAAGAGGGGCTTATCGCGCGGACGCTCAACGCCGACCATCTGGCGGCGATTGCAGCAGAGGCGAGAAAGCTCCGCGCGGGCAATACGCTCGCGCAAGCCGAAGGCGAAGCGGTCCTGCGGGCAACCGCAGACCATATCGCCCTTGACTGGGGCCGAAACGACTTCATTTGGAAGTGGGCCGGCTACGGCTGGTACTACTTCTGCGACGACGGAGTCTACGGATCCAAGCTTGCTCCGGCCGCGCTTACGGTTCTCGAGTTATTGCCGCAAGCAAGCGGCAACGGGCTCGTGGACATGGCGGCGTGGTTCGGGGCCGGGCCGAAGTCGTCGAGCTCGGATTTCTACCTGCGGACGCAGGTCAACGGCGAGACGGGTCTTGTGCCCGCACTAACCGAAGGCCAGCTGAAGCAGGTGGCCGAGAAGATCGAAGCAAGGACTCCGGTTCTCGCGGATCGTCTGCGGGGATCGGAAAAGGATCGGATGGAAGCCGTCGCGGGGTTTCGCCGGATCGCGGAAGCGTTCGGCGCGGACTCCCGCGAGGCAAGGGCTGTCGCAGATATTCTGCAAGGCAACGAGCAGGACTACGCGGCGGCCTCGAGGAAAGTTCAGGAATGGCAGTTGTGTTTCGCGGCTGCCGCGCGCGGGGAAGCGCTCATAAACTTCGGCGGCCACTTCCGCGTGATGGGACGTACGGATAACGCCCAGTTCTGGGTGGTCCAGCCGGATGGCTCGTTGCGCGAACCGGACGAGGTTCAGTATCGGAAGCGATACTCCTCCGAAGGCGACAAGCGGTGGCGACTCGTCAGGCCGGAGGAGCTTGCGCTCTCATGGAGCAAGAACTCGTCGGCCTCTCCGCATGAGTTCACGGTTGTAAAGCTCCCCGTGAACGGTATCACGCCCGAGCAGAAAGCCGCCGTAGTCAAACTCGAGCGAGAGATCGCCGAAGAGTGGATGGGAGCCACCGGTATGGCAAGTGGAGTCGCGAGCCCGTCAATCGGTAACGGCTGGGGTCTCGTGCTGAAGCTCCCGCCGGTTGCGGCTCCGACTCCCGGGAGTGCGAAGAGCGTTGCGGAGTTGCCCGAAAAGGTGACGCCAGAGATGCTCGATGCGCTCCGGAGAAAGTTCGGGAAGTAGCAGTTCGTTCAACGCAGGCGCTCGACTTGAAGCTGAGTCGAGCGCCTGCAGAAGTTCCTTTAGTCAGTAAGAAGTTCCGGAGAAGTTTCCAGCGTGTTCCTTCTCCGCTCTACTGGATTCATCATAAAACTAGTTGAATGGTGGATTCTGAGAGCGTTAGTCGCCAACGGGCTGCGGAGTCAGTTTGACGGAATCGGATCGGGTTATAGTGTGAGATTGTTTCCAATCCGCGTAAGCGGGTGGGGCAAAAACTCTCTCCTCTAAGCACTATTCCTCGGTTCGTATCATTTCAGTCATTCCGGCTCCCAGCCCATTGGCAACTACCGAAAAATCTCCCACCAATTGGTGGGAGATTTTTCGTCTACATCTTCTTACTAAGCTCGGAGCCCCCTCGGACTCCGAACCTATCACTGAGTGGTCCAGTATTATTGAAATAGTGCGAACCGTTTTCGCCCCTCGACAAGCTCGGGGCGAGGAAAGCTCTCCGCGAAAAATCCGAAAGGCGGCGGCTTGCACTGAACGAGGTTGAAGTAAGCCGCAAAAATGGAAAGAAAACTTTTGGTTTGCTCCGCCGCTTCAGTCTCCGAAAAGAACACTTTTAGTTTATCATTTTGGTTGCTCTTTTCTCCGTCTTCGCGGCGGCCCGAGGCGCTTTCTCTCCGCGTTTAATGAGTCACCTTAGCTACCTCCTTTGATATATTTCTTGTTGATAGTAACCGAAGCGTACCCAAGACCAATGAACACAAAACCGAGAATTACAAGGGAAATCGGCCACCCTAGAGAATCTGCAAAATACTCGCTTGTGATATACGAAACATGAGCAATAAGGAAAAGAATGCTCATGACGAGAATACTGCGGCTTCTCAGGTACACTGACAAGAAAAGGCCACCGAGAACAATAAGGAAATAGAGCAACTGCCACGGGACCGAATCAAACACCCGCGAGAAAGAGGCACCAAGAAAGCCAGTGATGCCAAAGAAATAAAGTGCGCCGATTAGTTTTTTGTTCCAACCATCGCGGAATGCATGCGCAAGAAAAAGATAACTCGCGCCTATTGCCATAGTCAGATACTGATATATGTCCTTTACACCAAACCATCCCCTGAATGGACCGCCAACGACTGCGTTAAGAATAAGATAAATTGTCGCTGTTCCGTTGGCTATTGCGAAAAATGTCAAAATAGCGTGTCTATGGATAGCATTTAGGAATAAGTAAAAGGCAAATATACCACCAAATGTAATCGCCAACGTCCAATCACTGTCAATGCTAAGTTCGGAAAGCGTAACCACTACTCCGCCTGGAATTAACATCCCACCGATAAAATGAAAAATTAGGCCAATATTATCCTCCGGCTTTTGTTTGAGTAATACAGATCCAGTGGCCGTAATAAGAAGACCGAGACCAAGCGTGACTGATATGCGTCCAAAAGACCCGATGTCGTCCCAAATTTGAGCAACAAAGATAACAATGCCAATAATTACTATTGCCGCGCCCAAGGCATACAACATTTTCGTTACAGAAAAATGAGAGAATCTCTTTATTCCCCCGTCGCTTTCTTGTTGTATCGCTGGTGCAAAATTAAGTCGGCTGATTACTTCTTCACGGCTTAACTCGCCAGTGCTTATCTTGGTGGAAAGTTCTTGTAATAGTTCTTCTTTATTCATAAATGAAAGAGGTTAATTTCTTCCGGGCAAAACCCATCCAATAAATTGGAAATTATCTCGGTAGTAATACCGGTCATCGCGATTTATGAGATTGAGTTTGCTCCTGCTCTTGCCCTTTGTGAGGTAATAGCCGTATGAGGAGCCGCCATCAAAAAGAAAGAAGAAGTCAGCTCCTCTATCATAGTTACTTGACACAGTAAGGCCGTCGGGCGAAGTCAAAAGACCATTGAGGGAAAGCGTTTGCGCTTCCTCTAAAGTAATCTCTCTGCTCTCGTTCTTTTTTGTATCATGCAAGAAAATGCGGGCTGTATAGTTTTCGTTGATGTCCAGTATGCCATCATTATCCGAGTCTTGAACCGGATCAATTGTATTTACTACCAATTTCCCATTTAGAACTGAATAGCGTTTCTGAAGATAATTATTGCAGTAATACGGGTAGTAATTCGTACCCTCGGTGCAAGATGAGTACACGAAGTTATAATCAGTGGAGAGAAAAAGCGACGGAAGATAAGTGCTCAAAGCGACAATGGCTATGAGCGCGATTGGCAATGCAAAAGCCAGTACTATGGCAAAATTTTTCTTGAGGAAGTCCTTCATGGTTTTAATTATAGCATATTAAGTTAGTAAATGTGCAGAATACTTGAATTAGTCCGAACCGTTTTCGCCCCTCGACAAGCTCGGGGCGAGGAAAGCTCTCCGCGAAAAATCCAAAAGGCGACGCCTGCCCGCCGAAGCCTCGGCGCAGGCGGGGAGCCGCACCGATGACAATTTTAAGTTTTTCTTTGGCGGCAAATTCTTTAAAAAATTTCAGAAGATGAACTATGGATTGAAAGAAAAGGAATCTACAATTTTTTGCATTTCTCCGGCAACCTTGTTCTTCGAAAGATCTATGCCATGTTCAGAAACGTTCTGCCCCGTTGCATAGTTGAGAGATACTACAATATCCTTTTCCTCTGATACAAAAATATGTTGCGTTGTAATTACAACAGCATCTCCAACATTAGTTTTGAGATAGAAAGCTCCCGATGTGTTTTTCTTCAGATATTGTGGATTGTAGTAGGAGGCCGGATAGCCGGGGCTTTTATTAGCTAATTCAAAGGCATTATTTGCAGAATTATATTTATAAGCAATTCCGTCTGCTTGGAACAATGTATAGTTACTGACTCCGCGCACTGCTTTTATCCAGAACTCACCGCCCTTAGAAGAATAAAAAGTCTTTGCCGCTTCTTTTTCGGTAACCGTGTAGTCGTTAGGATATTGAAAAGTAAACCCGAGTGAATTATCACTGTAAGTCTTTAATCCCGATGTTTCTTTTGCTACTGGTGGGGGCGGTAGATTGTTTGTGGTCGTGGGCGGTGTTGGTTGTACATTTTGCACATTATTTGATTGTTCAGTCGGGGCTGATTTCTTCACCAAAGCCATGTATCCTACCACGCCCGCCAAAACAATAACAATCAAAACTATTAAAACTATGTTTGAAAACCCTTTTTGATTCATATTCATAAATAAAGGGAATTATATACAATGTTACCCTAATCTTTTACAATTTCAAATCCCGATTTATCCAGTAATTCTTTCACCGTAATCGGGATTATTTTAATTTCACCTTCCTTAGTATTCCGCACACTTTAGAAAATGGCAAGCAAGAGGAAGCCGCCGATATACAGAAAGCCGAAAAACTGTCGCCTTGCGACAGTTTCGGAGAAATTAAGGCATTTGTCCAAAAGATCGGAACGAACCATCGACTTTTGGACAAATTCGCTTCCTTTTCGCTCCGCCCGCCGTGGGATTTTGCCGCTTTGCGTCTTGCGCAAAGCCGCCAAGCCGAGCCGCAAAGCGGCGAGGCGACTTCTCCCAAAAATCGTGAAAGTATTATCGTGTCCGCCCGGCAGGACTTGAACCTGCAACCTTGGGCTTAAGAGGCCCCTGCTCTGCCATTGAGCTACGGGCGGATATGCTGTAATTATACACTTTGCGCGAACTTTCTTTGAGCGGGAAAACGACCCTGAAAGCGGAAGCCGCCCCGCCGCCGCTCGCTATCACTCGCCATCCCAAAGAAAAGTTTTGTTTGCGATTTCGGATTTGCGCGCGCCCGATTTTTTCTTCTAAAAGGAAAACAAAACTTTTCTTTGATGTTCTGCTCTCACCGAGCAGGGCGGCGGGGCTGGCCTCTTTTTGATTTCGCTCGGGTGCGGCGGAATTCCCCCCACACCCCCCTTCCGCCGCACCCTCGCTTCCGGCGGGTATTTTTTCGGCGGGATCTCTATTGCTGAATAGGTCAGGATTTCTTATCGACACTGTTTGAAGCAGTGCAGAAAGTATTGAAATCCAAACAGAGACCGCGCAAACAAAAAGAGCGATATGATTTTCCATTTGTTCAATTTGCGCGGTGCGGCGAGTGCGGCAATATGATCACGGCGCAATATGCCACTAACCGCTTTGGCACTCGCTACAC
>Ga0155706_104_pt1 | contig 8217 bp, 5 predicted proteins | sample RifCSPlowO2_01_FD_107363 | JGI IMG/M metagenome (GOLD analysis project Ga0155706, IMG submission 107363) | Candidatus Liptonbacteria bacterium RIFCSPLOWO2_01_FULL_52_25
TTTGTCTAAGCCGATCACCCCCCTTCACCCAAAGCGGGGAGTACGGGTTTGCATAACCGATAGCCCGCACTATAATTTAAATTGTAAGGTACAGGTGCGGGTACTGGAAAGATAACCGCGCAGCCGAGCGCCACTTGTTAAGAGTGGCGCTCGGCGCCGTTTTGGGTGAAGGGGATGGACCGATCTGCTCTAGTCATTAGTTCATAGTCGTTAGTCCATAGAAGGAATAAGCGACACATGTTTCCTAAAGACTAAAAACTATGGACTAAAGACTTTGTTTTAAGAGACGCTCCGTTTCGCGGCGCGCTTCTTTCTTTTTAAGGAGCTCGCGCTTGTCGTGCTTCTTTATCTTTCGCACCACCACAAGCGCCACTTTCAGCTTATTTCCCTTATTATACACCATTTTGGGTAGGATTGTCAAGCCCCTCTCTTTTTCAAGCCCCGTAAGGCGCGAAAGCTCTTTCTTGGTAAGGAGAAGGCGGCGCATGCGGTATTCATCATACCCCTTCGGCATGTTCGCGGGTTGGTAGGGAGGAATGTGCATATTGACGAGAAATGCTTCCCCGCCGCGCAGGATCACATAGGCGCCTTTAAGAGAGCCGCGTTTTGCGCGGAGCGTTTTTACTTCGGGGCCCAGGAGCTCCATCCCCGCGTCAAACGACTCAAGGATTTCATACTCATGCCGTATTTCTTTGTTTTCTACCAACGCCATACACCAAGAGTATATCACAAAAGCGTGATTATTGACACTACAAAAGACATGTGATAGCGTTGCCACAGAGTTACCCTCGCCTTTTTTGTCATAAGGACCAAGAAGGGTGGGCAACCTTCGTTCTTCAACAACCCCATAAAGGAGTGTACGATGATGAGAATGGACATATTTCCTTACGGGTTTTCAAGCCCCGAACGCTTCCGTCTTCCGGGCACGGTTGTTCCGACGCATTACCGCCTGACGCTGGAGCCAAATCTCAAGAACCTCACCTTCATCGGCTCGGTGGAAATTGACATCATTGTTCGCGAAAAAACGGACACAGTCATGCTCCACGCAAAAGAAATAGGTGTCACCGCGGCATCGGTGAAACGCGGCGGGAACGAAGTGCCTATCCGCGCCGTGCAGCAAGACATCAAGAAGATGGAGCTTTCGCTTGACCTTGGTGAGTGCCTGAATGCAGGAGAGGAAGCAGTCGTGTCGCTTCAGTTTTCCGGCGTCTTGAACGACCAGATGGACGGCTTCTATCGTTCAAAGTACACGGTGGCATCCTCCAACATCCCGCGCACGCTCGCGACCACGCAATTTGAAGAAATCGGCGCCCGCCGCGCATTCCCGTGTTTTGACGAACCGACGGCGAAAGCGGAATTTGATGTCACGCTCCTTGTGCCGTGCGAACTGGATGCCGTTTCCAATATGCCGGTGCTTGAAACCACCGACCTCGGAGACGGTAGAAAGCGCATGCGCTTCGGCACCTCACCAAAAATGTCAACCTACCTGCTCGCCTTTACGGTAGGCGAGATTGAATCCATTGAGGGGAGAACGAGCCGCGGGACGATTGTCCGCGTCCTCACGACGCCGGGCAAAAAAGAGCAAGGACGGTTTGCCCTTGATGTCGGTATCCGCGCGCTTGAGTTTTACGAGGACTATTTCTGCATTCCCTATCCTTTGCCGAAGCTTGACATGGCGGCTATTCCGGACTTTGCGGCTGGCGCGATGGAAAACTGGGGGCTCATCACCTACCGGGAATCCGCGCTTTTGGTTGACCCCGCGCATTCCTCCGCGGCAACAAAGCAACGGGTTGCGATTGTTGTTGCGCACGAAATTGCGCATCAGTGGTTCGGCAACCTCGTCACGATGGACTGGTGGAATCAGCTGTGGCTCAACGAAGGATTTGCGACATGGATGGAATACCACGCGGTTGATGCTCTGTTTCCCGAATGGAACATCTGGGAACAGTTTCTTGATACGGACCATGCTCTTGCGCTGGAGGCAGACGGTCTGCAGAGCACCCATGCAATTGAAGTACCGCCGGGTTCCGTGGAGGCAATGCGCCAAAACTTTGACGCGGTGAGCTACAGCAAAGGGGGGTCGGTCATCAGGATGATTCATGGGATGATCGGGCCGGAAGCATTTCGCAAGGGGCTCCAGACATATCTCGTGCGTCACGCATACGGCAATACGGTTACCGAAGACCTGTGGGCCGCCCTTGAAGAAGCGTCGGGGAAGCCGGTCGGGAAAATTATGGACACCTGGACAAAGCAGCCCGGGTATCCCGTGGTCAACGCCGACACGGGCGAACATCAGCGATTTCTCGTAAGCGGCGCGCCGCTTACGGAAGCAGAAGCGAAACAGCAATGGCGCTTTGAGCTTTCAGCGAAGAACGGAAAGTCCAATGCCGGACAGACGGCCCTTGTTCGTGTCAATTATGCGCCCGAACAGTGGAAGGAACTCATCGAGAGGGTTCACGCGAGAGCGTTTGCCCCGATAGACCGTTTCGGACTCGTCGATGACTTGCGGATGCTTGCTCGTGCCGGGCATGCGCCGCCCGACCTCATCCTTTCCTTGCTCCGGGCAAGCCGCGGTGAACCATCCTATCTTGTCTGGAAGGCGCTCCGTGCGGCGCTTAAGGACATTCTCCCCCTGGTGCCTCGGGGGACGGAAGCCGAGCGGAATTTCAATCTGCTCGCGCGGGATATTCTTCGGTCGGTTGTCACTCGCCTTGATTGGGAGCGCATGCCGAACGACACGCATGCCGACACGCTCTTGCGGCCGCTCGTTCTTGAGTTGTACGGCAAGTTTGGCGACGAAAGAACGGTCACCGAGGCGCGGCGTCGTTTTGGGGAGCATTGCGTCAACAAGGGCTCCCTTGAGCCAAACCTTCGCGTGGCAGTATACGGCATTGTTGCGCATTCCGGCGGGAAAGAAACGCATGCGACTTTGACGGATTTGTATCGCACCGCGGAGCGCTCCGAGGAAAAACAGCGATATCTCACTGCGTTGGGCGAGTTTCAAGAACAGGCGTTGCTCGAGGAAACAATCTCGTTCGTACTTTCAAATGCGGTGCGCGCGCAGGATGTTCCATCCGGCCTTGGCGCCGTTGCGGAAAATCCGCACGGTAGCCGTATCGCGTGGGAAGCAATGGCCGCAAACTGGAAGGAAATCAGGCGGCAGTTCGGTCCGGGCATCATGCTCCTCTCGCGGTTGGTGGAGAATGTTCTCAAGCACCTGGGAACATTCAAAGAGGCAGAAGAAGTGGAAGAATTTTTTCGGCAGAACCCCGCTCCGGAAGCAAATCAAGCCGTTGCGCGGGCGCTTGAGCGTATCCGCGGGCAGGCGACATGGGTTGAGCGCGGGCGAGAACCCGTGACGGCATGGCTACTTGGCAGTGAGGGAAGAGTGGATTAAACACCGGTAGAGCCATACCGCGTACCATCAAACAGCCCCGCCGCGCGTCAAACGCGGCGGGCTTTTCTTTTCTCGTTTTTGTTGTACAATTGAATCTCCATGCAGTCACCGCAACCGAAGAACAAGAAGAAGCCGCTTCTCCCGAATGTCGGCGGGAAGTTTGCGACGAACACCATAACGGTCGTTCTTGTCTTCCTCCTCCTTATCACCGCCTATTCGCTCATTCAGGAGAACAAAAAAGAGATTCCCGAAGTGTCGCTTTCGGCGCTCGCGACCGACATTCAGAACGGTGCGGTAAAAGAGATCCTTGTTGCCGGTGAGAAAGTGGAAATTATCTATACGGACGACACCGAGAAGATTTCCAAAAAAGAACTTGAATCCTCGCTTACGGAGACGCTCACGAACTTCGGGGTTCCCGCAGAGACGCTTTCGGGCATTGCAATCACCATAGAAAACCCGAAAGGGTTTGCATATTGGACACTCTCGCTCGCGCCGTTTTTGATACCGATTCTTTTCCTCCTCTTTTTTTTCTGGCTTCTCTCGCGGCAGGTTAAGGGCGCGGGAATGCAGGCATTCACCTTCGGGCAGTCCAAGGCGCGCGTCATTTATCCCGACGACAAAGGGGAGCGGGTTACCTTCAAAGATGTCGCGGGGGTCAAAGAGGCGAAAGAAGAACTTGAGGAAATCGTTGAGTTTTTGAAAAATCCCAAAAAGTTTTTGGATATCGGCGCGCGCATCCCCAAAGGCGTGCTCTTGATGGGCGCGCCGGGCACGGGAAAAACTTTATTGGCAAGGGCGGTCGCGGGCGAGGCGCGCGTGCCCTTTTTCTCCATCTCGGGCTCCGAGTTTGTGGAAATGTTTGTGGGCGTCGGCGCCTCCCGCGTCCGCGACCTGTTCCAGATGGCGAAGCAAGCCGCGCCCGCGATTATTTTCGTAGATGAAATAGACGCCGTTGGGCGCGTGCGCGGCGCGGGCGTCGGCGGGGGAAACGATGAGCGCGAGCAGACCCTAAACCAGATACTCGTGGAGATGGACGGCTTTGAGCCGCACGAGAAGGTTATCGTCGTCGCGGCGTCAAACCGCCCCGATGTGCTTGACCCCGCGCTCCTGCGCCCCGGGCGTTTTGACCGGCGCGTTATTCTTGATTTGCCCGACATGCATGACCGGCTCGCGATACTTGAAATCCACAGCACGAAAAAGCCGTTTACGGAGGAGGTGAACCTCCGCGTCATCGCCGAGCGCACCCCGGGCTTTTCCGGCGCCGACCTCTTTTCGCTCATGAACGAAGCGGCGATCTGTGCCGCGCGAGTGAATAGGAAAAAGGTGAGCCAGCGCGACCTCATCAGTGCGATTGAAAAAGTGCTCCTCGGTCCCGAACGCAAGAGCCACCTTCTTTCCTTGAAAGAGAAAAAAATCACCGCCTATCACGAGGCGGGGCACGCGCTCGTCGCCTCTCTTTTGCCGAACGCCGACCCGGTGCACAAGGTCTCCATCATCTCCCGCGGACACGCGGGCGGCTATACGCTAAAGCTTCCGTACGAGGAGAAGCGCTTGCAGACGCGCAAGGAATTTCTTGACGATATCGCCGTGGCGCTCGGCGGCTATGTCGCCGAAAAAATGATTTTTGACGACCTCACCACCGGTCCGTCCTCGGACCTCCGTACCGCAAGCGCTCTTGCGCATGACATGGTTACAAAATACGGCATGTCGGACGAATTCGGCCCCATTGTTTTTGAAGAGCCGGGCGGGCGGGCGTATCTCGGACACGACGGCTTTGCGTCGCGTGAGTATTCGGAAGCGGTGTCCGCGAAGGTGGACGCGGAAGCGTCAAAAATTGTCCACGACGCGCTCGCGCGCGCCGAGACGCTTCTTGCGGAAAACCGGAAAGCGCTTGATACGATTGCGGAGACACTCGTAGAAAAAGAGACGCTTGAACACGCCGAGTTTGAGGCAGTGCTTGAAAAAGTGGGGATTGCGCCGAAAAAGCGGGAAGTGAAAGGGGATAATGAATAACGATTTTTTTTAACATTCTCTATTCAGCACTCAATACTCAATTATCGAAATCGCCGCCTTTCCACGGGCGGCGATTTTTGTGCTATAACTCACGGCAGAAAGTTCTCACGAAAAAGAAAGGAAGGAGGACCATGTGACGCTTAAGCTTCTTGACTGGAATGTGTACTGCGAGAACGGCAACACGAGAGCCGTAACAGAGTTCATCAGCGCGCAAAATGCCGATATCGTGTGTCTGCAGGAGGTCTCCGAAGAACTTCTCGCGCGTCTCTCGCGTCTGCCGACGCACGCGCTTGCAACGGCGCTTGACGAGTACCGCGTGAAAAACGGCAAACACATCCCGTCCTACCTTGTCATCATGACCAATCTCACCGTCACCGAAGTGCGTGCGGTCAAATTCAAGCGCCAGCCAAAACGCTCGCTACTTGCGCTCTTCGCGCGCTGGCTGAGGATTGAGGAGTGTCTGGAATATCAGTATGCGGATGTTCTTTTTATGCGCGGCACTGTGCTGAAGAAGCCGGTCCCCATCCGGATTTTCAACACACACCTTGAAAGCATCGCGGGGCCAAAGCACCGCATCGCGCGGTTTACGCAAGTGCTCAAGTCCTTTGCGGCGGGGAAAAGGAATATCGTGTGCGGCGACCTCAATGTGCTCCGCGCGTGGTATTCGTTTCTCTGGCGGCTTTTCCTGAAGTTTCTTCAAGGGGAATTGGTAACATGGGAGGAACTCTGGATAAAAGAATACAAAGTGTTTGAAAAAATGTTTGAGAAGGCGCATCTCTTCAATGTCTTCAACGGCGCGACGACGCATGAGTGGTCGGGCAATCAGCTTGATTACATTCTCGTCCCGCAGGGGACAGAAATTGCGCGAAAAACGCTTTTTGAAGAAACGCACGGTTCCGACCACAAGCCGATGCTTGTGGAGTTTCGCCTTTAACCGGTTATGCCAGAAATGGTATGACCGGTTTTGTTTTTGGGGCGACAAAAAAAGAAGCACGAACGCGGTAACATTGACAAAGAGCATAAGAAATGCTACACTAGGAAAAGTAACCGCACAACTGGTTTTTTTGACACCTAAACCTTTGCAGGAAAGGGGGCGAGATGGTTATTCCGGCAGAACAACTGAAAAGGATAGAAACGATATACCTGCATGAGAACCCCGACCCCGATGCATTTTTCTCATGGGCGGCGGTGCGCATGTTCTTATTGGGCGCGAAGCGGGCGCGCATCGTGCTTCAACCCGCGAACTGGGGCGGCAACGGCATGGGCCCCAACGACCTCGCGCTTGACATGGAGGCGGGTGAGCGGGGACTCAAGGGGGTGAAGGACCCCGATGGGAAAAGACACTCATGCTTCGCGCTCGTGATGGAGCGCTACGCACCACCCGAAGCCCGCGCAGAGCTCGCGCACATCATTTCCTATGTGGACATGCAGGACTCGGCAGGAAATGTGGCGAAAGCGCTTTTGCCCGAAGCGTCGCAGGAAGTACGCGACCTCTTTTCGGCAACGGGGCTTTCCGCGTATGTGTCGGTCCTCAAGGCGGTCCACGGGGAAAACCTCCTCCTCATCGTGAGCCGTCTGGAGGAGTATCTCCACGGCGCGCGCATCGTTGGCCGCCGCCGCATCAAAACGGAGAAGGAGGCGGACAAGGCAGAGCTTTTCGCGGAGGGACAGGTCGCCCTCGTGGTTGACCTTCCGCCCGCCATCTCCTACGCGCTCTATGCCCGCGGCGTTCGCTTTGTCGTTTTTCAAAATGGGTACGGCACTGGCGTTGCCCGCGAGCAGACGGAAACGATGCGGGCGGACCACCATGCGATTCGCAAGGTGGTGGAGGATGCGAAAGAAAAGATCGCAGTTCTCGGGTCGTCAGGGAGCCCGGGAGAATGGTTCCGCCATACGGACGGATTTCTCTTTGCCAACGGGACGCCGAAATCCAAAGCGTCAATTCCGTCCAAGGTAGACCCGCGCGCGCTCGTTGCCGCAGTCGTGAGTGCGCTCGCCGAGCACGATGCCAAGACAAACAAGAAGGCCTGAGCTTTGCGTGCGGCCGCCCCGATACTCATTGTCGGGGCGGTCTTTTTTTTGTTGAAAAAGCCGCCGTTTTACGGTATAGTGATGGTGTTTTCTCGGGCGCGTAGCTCAATGGTTAGAGCACCGAGATTATAAGGACAAGAGAGTGATTTGAAAACAAGCGTGGGCGCGTAGCTCAATGGTTAGAGCACGGAGCTTATACCTCCGTGGTTCCTGGTTCGAGTCCAGGCGCGCCCACGCTTGTTTTTATAATCCGAACGCCGTCCTTTCATCGAAGATATACCTCCGCGGTTCCTGGTTCGAGTCCAGGCGCGCCCATTTCTTCTCATTACTCTAAATGCACACCCTCGCTATTTTTTTCAATGCGCTCGCAAAGGAGCGGGTAGTTTTTTAGTTCGGGGTCGCGCGCGAGGAGTGCCGCCGCTTCAAGCCGCGCCGCTTCCACCATTTTTATATTCTTTATCGCTTCCATGCCGAGGTCGGAGATGCCCCATTGTTTTCTGCCGGAAAGTTCGCCCGGTCCGCGCATTTTCAAATCAAGTTCGGCGAGGTCAAAACCGCTTGAAGCGTCTTTGAGCGCTTTGAGCCGCGTGTGCGCCTTGCCGCCTTTCGTATCGCCAAAAAGATAGCAATACGCCTGATGCGTGCTCCGAAGCACGCGCCCGCGGAACTGATGGAGCTGGGCAAGCCCGAAGCGCTCCGCGCCCTCTATCGCTATCACGGTTGCGTTCGGCACATTGACGCCGACCTCAATGACCGAAGTGGAAACGAGGATATCT
>Ga0155706_115_pt1 | contig 6484 bp, 6 predicted proteins | sample RifCSPlowO2_01_FD_107363 | JGI IMG/M metagenome (GOLD analysis project Ga0155706, IMG submission 107363) | Candidatus Liptonbacteria bacterium RIFCSPLOWO2_01_FULL_52_25
ATCGAAGATCTCGACCGCACCGGCCTCCTGCCGTACGTGGAAATCCTTGCCGTAACCAAGAGTGGCAGCCTGAAAGCGATAACATAACAACTACACGCTTATACAACGATCGTTGTATGAACGTGTAGTTGAAAATGCGCTCAGTGTAGTTGAGAACGCGCTCAGCTTCGTATTGTTTCGCCCACGAGCACGAGAAAAACCGCGAATTGCCGCTTCAATCTTGCAATACCCCTTTTTTCTAAAAATTTCATGGATTCGGTAGGCTCACCATAAATGGATTCGATATGCTCATCGTTCTTCAACACGTCAAATGGAACGGTCGTTCCATTTGACGTGTTCTGACAATTTTTCTAGCATGAGGGGATGCAAGGAAAAAGACAATTAGCATGTGAAGTCCTTAAGATATTGGGTGGCATTGTGATGTCTACCGCCGAAGTCATTGATGCTGTTCTTTCGAGCCCCTATGGAGCGTCATATGGACAATTACAAAAACGCGTCCGGGCCGCAGGGCGCGCAAGGGAAACAGTCGAACGGGCCTCAAGGCAGCAGAGGGTGTTTTATGATCTCATCCATCGTCTCCAAAAAGACGGCCTTATTGCGAAGAAGGGGTCGACTCGCGGCGGTCAGTGGCATCTCACCTCAAAAGGTAGACAAGAACTCGATACCATCAGGGCCGACTCGGGCAACATACTTCGTAGTAGTGTCTACGCCAAACAACCCGATACCGAAATTAAGATCATCGCATTCGATATCCCAGAAAAATACAGGCGGAAAAGGAGATGGCTGCGTGCCGCGATCCAACGTCTTGGTTTTTCTATGCTACAAAAGAGCGTTTGGATAGGTAAATATAAACTGCCGCACGAATTCATAGAAGACCTTCACCGCGCCAAACTCTTGCCCTATATTGAAATTTTGGCTGTGACAAAAAGCGGCATCCTTAAAACGATTACACGTGGAAAGAACGATCGTTCTTTCCACGTGTAGCACGTTTAGCATCCCCCACTGCACAACTCGAGCGTCGCTCCCACCGTAACGTCCGTCGAGGAGCCGTAGGTCGTCGAGGGACACGTCACCGCGCTCGAGGTTGAACCCCCCGCCCAGCTTGTTTGCGAACAGACCGTATTCCGCCACCGCGTTACGTAATCGACGTATGAGATGGGATTGCCCGTCGGCCAACTCACCGTCGCCGTTACTTTTTCTGTCGAAGTATCGCCGCTCCCGCCACTTACCGTACACGTCGTCGTTGCGACTCCCTGCGTGTCCGTTACCCCCGTAATCGCATTCGTTGAAGTATCGCGACACACGTGCTGTACGTAGAACGAACGACTGTAGGTTGTGTCGTTCGTCACAATACTCTCAGTTCCGGTTACGTTCACCCACTTGCCACCCGACTGCGTGGGGTAATAGACCGTGGTTCCGCTGGAATGGGTAAGGTCGTATAGATAAAGCCAATTTTCGGTTGTCGCACTCTTTACCGCATCGAAAGTTTCCACCGCAATGCCTTGCGCCACATTGCTCTCGCCTCCCGAACGGTTACTTTGCAAGCTCACGTATACGATTTGCGCCACGATGCCGGCAATAAGCGCCACAACACCGATCGTGACGAGAAGCTCCAATAACAACTGACCCCGCCGACCGCGACACGAACTTATGACTAATAACTTATAACCCATAACGTAAATTATAACTTATTTTAGTATTAGCCTGCTCGCCCCGTCATTGCGAGCGACCGAAGGGAGCGCGGTAATCTAGGAGAAGGTACATTTTTCCCCTGGATTGCTTCGCTTCGCTCGCAATGACGCGGTGAGCAGTTATCAGTTACGTGTTATGAGTTATAAGTTTATTAATACACCGTCCCTACGGGAGAAACATTCACCGTTGCGGTCGCAATCTGAGATCCGATAGTAATACTAGATGTCGTAGCCGTTCCCGTACCTTTGTTAAAAAGCACTGTGGTTGAAGCGCCGCTGGCCGGACTTGAAAACGAAATACCGACTGGCAGATAATAGGTCACCTCCACGGTATTGGTGGCTCCAAGATACGTAGAAGTTGCCGGAAACAGTTCATAGTAATATACCCCCGCCGTACTGGAATTTACAAAATGCACCCCCCAGTGAAATCCGCCCTGTCCCGAGAGTGCCCGTGAACGCGCGTCCCGCAGGGCGGCAACAATGTTTTTTGCCGTCGAGTCCAGTTCAACCTGACGGGAACTACTCCCAAAGTATCCGACACCTGCTACGCCAAGCACGGCAAGAAGCGCGATCACGATGAGGACTTCGAGGAGGGTGAACCCGCTTTTGGTAGAAGCGGATGCACGCGGATTGTTGGGGGCATAGAAGCGGATGCACGCGGATTGTTTTACTTTCCTGGTTCTCATAGCTTCGCTGGATTTTATTTTTAGGTTTAAATAATGTATCCGCGTTCGATCCGCTTCTAGATTTTATTATCCGCGCCTATCCGCTTCTATTGCTAAAAACTTCCCACGAGCTGGTAGATTGGGAGGAGCACCGAGAGCGCCACGCCGCCGACCACAACTCCCATAATAAGGAGCAGGACGGGCTCCAGAATGCTCGTGAGGTCCTTCAGGGTGTTATCTATTTCCTCGTCGTAAAAGTCGGCAAACGTTTTCAGGACGTGCTCAAGCGTTCCCGTTTTTTCGCCCACGAGAATGAGGCTGGTCAAAAAATTTGGGAAAAGATTGGGGTAGCTTTTGAACGTCCTCGAAAAAGGGATTCCGCGCTCAACTTCATCAATAGAGTTCAGAATCGCCTTTTTATAATAATCGTTCGCAACCGATTCCGCGGAAAGCTTGAGGGCGTCGACGATCGAAACGCCGCTTGCCACCAAGCTCCCCAGCGTCCTCGTAAGGCGCACGAGCGCCACTTTTTTCACCAAATCCCGTATCAGGGGAATTTTAAAACCAATCCGGAAAAAAACCTTTCTGCCAACGCTCGTCTTTCGAAAGGCCAGAAAGAACCAGATCAGGAACCCTATGACCGCCACATCCAGAAGGTAGCTGTAATTTAATGCGTTTCCCAGGGCGATCAGCGTCTTCGTAATCCAGGGCAATTCCACCTTGCTCTGACGAAACGCTTTGGCGAGCCGCGGAATGACGAATGTGAGGAGGAGCGCGATAACGCCGCTTGCCGCGACGAGAAGGAACGCGGGATACGCAAGCGCGGATTTTATTTTCTTTGCCAAACTGTATTCCCGCGCCAAATACGTCCCTAATTCCTCGAAGGTACTGTCCAAGCGCCCCGAAAACTCTCCCGCCTTGATCATGCCGACAAAAACCGGAGGAAAATAGTTCGGGAAAGCAGCGAATGTCTGCGACAGGGGTTGCCCGTTCTGCAGATTGATCTTTGCTTGCGTAAGCACTTTTTTCATAACATTTTTGGTGCTATCGACGACCAGGATATCAATGGCTTCCACGATGCCAAGCCCCGCCTGCAGGGCGGCAGTAAAGTTTCGAACTAAAAGAATTCGGTCAAGAGGTTTTATTGTTTCGAAAAGATTTGAAGAGAGAGAAAATGATCCCCCTCTCCTCTCCTCCTCGCCCTCAATACGCACGGGTATGAGATTTTTTTTCTCGAGATATTCAACGACGGCGGCCTTGTCTTCGGCTTCAAATTCGCCCCTCGTTACCACGCCGTCTTTATCGGATGCTTCGTAAGAATATAGCATTGACTTATGACTTATGACTTATGACTAACGACATTTGTGGGTGGTTTTAATTTATTGTGAGTTATTAGTCGTTGGTCGTAAGTCGCGACCTATTCCCGCACTACTCGTAATATTTCTTCTATGGTAGTAACGCCTTTTTCGATTTTGTTCAGGCCATCTTCGAACATGGTAACCATCCCCTCTTTCACGGCCTGTTTTCGTATCTCGTCAACGGGTTTTTTACCCAGAAGAAGCCCGCGAATGGATTCGGTTACCTTCATGATCTCAAAGATTCCGATCTGACCGTGAAAACCAGTATTCCCGCACACCTTGCACCCTCTTCCCGCATACAACGTTTCCGGAACCTTTCTGGGTTTGGCCTTGACCGCGCCGACCTGCGTCTCATGATTAATGGCGATTTGCGCGCTAATCAATCGCTTCATTTCGGGCGGTACTTTGAACGAGGCGATGCACAAAGAGCAGATCTTCCGCACCAGACGCTGGGCAATAATAATATTGACGGTCGGCGCCACGAGGAACGCCTGTACGCCCATGTCGAGAAGGCGCGGCAGGGCTGATGGAGCATCATTCGTGTGCAAGCTCGAGAGCACTAAATGCCCCGTGAGCGCCGCGTGTACCGCGATCTCCGCCGTTTCGTTGTCGCGTATCTCGCCCACCATAATGATGTCGGGGTTCTGGCGGAGCACGGACCGAAGCCCGTTCGCAAAGGTGATCCCCGCCTTCACGTTCACCTGCGTTTGGTTCACGCGCGGTATCTCGTACTCGATTGGGTCTTCAATGGTCGTGATATTCACGGTTGGAGTGTTCAAAATATGCAAAATGGCATAGAGCGTCGTCGTCTTCCCGTGTCCCGTGGGACCCGTAACGAGCGTGATGCCATTCGGCTTTTTGATCCCTTCTTCCACGATCTTCGCACCCTCATCCGAAAACCCAAGCTCCGCCAAACTCAAGGGACGCGCGGAACTTTCAAGCAGTCGCATTTCCACCTTTTCTCCATGAAGGGTCGGCATCACATTCACCCGAATATCCATCATCACCCCTTCCTCCACTTCGAACCGGAATCGGCCGTCCTGCGGAGTGCGGTGTTCGTCAATGCGCAAGTCGGCAAGCACCTTGACGCGCGCGACCAGAATCGGCTCTACCACTTTATGCAACGAGAGAATTTCGTGCAAAATGCCGTCCACGCGATAACGGACGAGGAGTTCCTTCTCAAGCGCCTCGAAGTGTATGTCTGAAGCGTTCAAGGCAATAGCGTGCTCAATGATGCTGTCGAGAATGACGACGATGGGCACCGCTTTCGCGAGCTTCGCGAGATCCGACTCTCCGCCGCCTGTTAAAAACTTCTTGACGTTCTCCGATATAATCTCGTTGAACTCGTCGCCGATGTTCCGCTTGTAATGTTTGAGACCGTATTTAAGGCCGGACGGAGTGGCGAAATAGGGCTCCACCCAGGCGCCAAGCTTTGCGCGCAAAAATTCGATGGTATCGTAGTCCAAGGGATCCGTCATCGCCACCTTCGCAATGCCTTTTTCTTTGTCGTACTCGAACACGATAACACCCCTTGCCTTCGCGTATACTTCCGGAACCGACTCGAGCGTACCTTGAGGGATCGTGATGTCGTGAAGATCCACCATGGGAGCGCCAACGTAGGGCATCAGAAGCTCGGTGAGGTATTGCTCGGTAACGTCTCCCCTGCCGATTAACACGTTCGGTATGGTTTGCCCGAGCCGCGCCGACTCGTCCTGTGCGGCATTAAATTCTGCTTCGGCAACAATGCCCGATTTCACGAGAATGTCCTTCAGTTTTTCTTTGGTGATGTGCACAGAGAGGATTGATGAATATTGCTAAAAGTGAACACTTGCGCGGATCAACGTGGATTACGGGCGGCGGCAAATTCTTGTGATCATACCAAGCTTGTGCTTAAGCCGCCCGCGCGGATTTACGCGGATACTATTCTACGTATATAACCATTATACCAAAAGCAGCCCGGTCGGGGGCTGCTTGTAAAATTCAATCTTCGGCAATCCTAGAAATCCGTGCCCGTTCCCAGAAGCTGCAAACTCGTTCCAACTTCGTAGTAGTTACTGTTATTACCCCCGTCTTTCGTTCTTTTGTTATCGTTAATCGTAAACTCGTCACTTTCAAGCGCGGCGTCCGCTTCCCACTTGGTGGTTGAAGCATTACACGTGTATCGGTACGTCCGATCGGTACTGGCGGGAACAGCCGTTACCGAATTGGTGGGGTCAAGCGGCAAGTTAGAAATTGGCGAGCCGCCGACGAGCCCATCAAAGTTAACAGGAGCCCAGCCCTCTCCGTTCGTGAGCGTGCTAGACACGATGGTAAGTTGCGTCGTACTCGCGCTAACGTCAACTAAAGCAGTGATCGTAGCGCTCTGGGCGCTATACCGAACACTGTGGACTGTGGCGCTCTGCGCAGGATAACTTCCGGCCCCAGCCCCGGTTTTACAAAGCAAGTTGCTCGAGGGGCCACCGAGATACACCGTAGACGTTCCCGTGCTGTAAATACCGATGGCGGTTTTCACCGTATTGAGATCCGAAATTCTCTGCGCATCACGCGATTTCTTCAGGGTCTCCGCGGGGTCCAAAACCAATATCAAAATGACCGACAAAATCGCGATAATCGCGATAACGACCAGGAGTTCGAGAAGCGTAAAACCTTTGCGACTGTTTTTGCCTAGCTGATACATAGCTTATATAAAATTTATTTGTTATTTTTACGACTTAATTAGTGTACCATAACCCACAGGGGGGGGGTGTGCATAACTCCCACTCGGATACGG
>Ga0155706_111_pt1 | contig 5644 bp, 8 predicted proteins | sample RifCSPlowO2_01_FD_107363 | JGI IMG/M metagenome (GOLD analysis project Ga0155706, IMG submission 107363) | Candidatus Liptonbacteria bacterium RIFCSPLOWO2_01_FULL_52_25
ATTTCATCCGCGCATGTGGTGGGAAACTCGGAGCGGGGCCGAAACAGAAGGTGGCGCGAGTGCCAACACTCGAAGCAACATTCGTCCTTCTTAAGGGCGGTAAATCAATCCGCGAAGTCGCAGAAGCCCGAGGGCTCGTCGAAACTACAATTTCTTCACATGTCTTCGACCTTTTTTCAAAAGGCCGCATCAGCCGGGCGGATATCGAACCGCTCGTCTCGCCCACACTCAAACAGGCGCTTCCTACTATCCATACTGTGTTCCGAGAACTAGGTCTCGATCGCCTCACACCTGTCTTCGAGAAACTTGGTGGCGTCCATTCCTACGACGATCTCCGCTTGGCGCGGATGTTGTTCGAACAGAAATAAAGATCCGCATACATTTTCTACTCAGTATGGATAATGATTATTGGACGCACGCGCAAAGAAAAAAAGGAAAGTACCCGGAACATACTTCCCACGGTGGCAAGTGGCTCGTATTTGTAGGCAGTCATAATCTATCTAGAATCTGGAATAAAATTAAAATTGCGGTAGAGAAAGGTAAATTGGGAAGCTTGGCGAAGACGTCAAGAGCAGAGCATCAAAGTTCAAGCAATGGAGTCATTTGTGTGTATACCTATGATTGGAAAGATCGTCAGGATGTACAAAGAATACGTGAGGAGTTGAGGAAGCTCGGCATCATCCGCAAGATATCCTACAAGACCGACGAGGACACTGAGCGAGGCATATACCGCGCAAACAGCAGTGAAAAGATAAGCAAATATTACGAATAAATTTTATCTATGGGCAATTTTCTCAAAATACGTAAGCACTTTGAAATCCTCTCTCCCGACGCACAAGCAGCGCTTCTTAAAGACCTCTATAATTTTTCGAAAGACACGCGGCTTTTTCTCGAAGCCCGATTGCGTGGAGGCGACGCATGGCAGAAATATCTTGACGATATGAAACGAGAAACGATTGGCAAGGTGTACAAAAGTGGAATACCCGGCACACCGAATGGAAGAATCATCAACTCGATAATCACGCGAGCACGCAAAGCTGGAGCAGGGCTTCATACCCTGATGGAGCTTGAGCGGTTCGCGTATCGCGGCTTTATCGAAAGCTTGAACGAATTCGGCGGCGGGCCTGACAATTTCGATGATCAGGCATGCAATCACCTCGAAGCATATTTACGATTGTCAAAGAATGGCAGTATTTCGGACGAAGAGAGACAGGAAATATTTACGGATTTGAAGGAATATCTGGAGCACAAGAAAAATATGTACACCGATTCAATAGATACCGTATACGAGGAAGAGACAGGATTGAAAGTGTCTCGATAATGAGACTCACTTTGATATTGCGTTCATGTTTGGATCGCAAATGCGCTCTTGCGATAATACGTCGCGCGTTTTTTCCAGAGTTTCTCAAGAATAGGTATGTTCGCATCACGATAGTCATAGACTTTCTTTGCACCGCCTTCGCGGCGGATGCGTCCGATGTACTGCGCGAGCTTGCCGTGGAACGAAACAGGAAATGCAAGAAAGAGCACCTCAAGATCGGCGATGTCGGCTCCCTCTCCTAAATCTGTCCCGTCGCGATTAAGATCCGGAATCTTCCGCTCTTGATTTTCTGCAAAGAAAAAGCACGCTGTCGTGCTGACAAATCTCCCGAAAACATGATTGTTTCGAAATCTTTCCGCAGGTATGCCCGCAGCATTTCCGCATGCTCTTTTCGTTCGGTGAGCACCAAACATTTCTTGCCCCCTCGCGCCTCGTGAGCAATATCCGCAGCAATAAGCGCATTCCGATTCGCATCGCTTGAGAGCACTTTCGATATGAGTTGGAAATCGCGAGAAGTCGTACCAAATGGTGTCGCGAGGTTCGTGGCCCGTACAATAACCGCGTCGCCCTCTGACGTGCTCTCGGACGTTTGAAGACGAGCGTTCTGCATTTCCGATTTGTCTACCGTATGTAGCACGTCACCGAGATATACGCCGATCAATTTCTCATCGTTGTATTTGCGTGAAGGTGTCGCAGTGAGACCGTATCGGTATCGCGCGGGAAACTTCGAGATAACGTCACGGAACATTCGAGACGGCATATGGTGGCATTCATCGATAAGCACTGTGCCAAACTTTGCGGTAATGCTCCCCATATCTTTCACACGCGCAAGCGTTTGAACCATCGCCACGGTTATCGGCTGCCTGGCATCTTTCTTGACTCCGCCAATCTGACCGATCTTGGGTTTAGGAATTCCAAAGCTATGTTCGATTCTCTCCAACCACTGATCGTATATCTGTCTTCGATGCGTAAGAATGATTGCTGGTTGCCGTTTACGAGCGATGATCTCAAGACCCATGAGGGTCTTCCCGGCTCCCGCAGGTGCGACGAGAATGCCTTGCTCTGACGCATCAAACTGTGCGACTGCCAATTCTTGATACGGCAGTAGCGTGTGCGAGCGGGCAAATCCGATCGAATCGACTGTACGTCGCTCATCCACGATTTCGTACCCAACCGCACGCTCGTCTAACCACGCATACAGACTATTGAGGAAGCCGCGCGGTACAAGAATTGCTTCGTCGGTTTGTTCCAGCGTCTTTATGAATTTCTTCTCGCCGTATGTCGGCAGCCCGGCACGTTCTTTGACGACATAGCCGATATTCAGAATATTGAGCTCCTCGCGTAAGTATGAGGCAAGATTTGGTGGCAGGATATTCTTTGGAATTGAAACGGAGCTTCCAAGTGTAAGAACCATCGTTTTGTTAAAACGACTACTCTTCTGGATTTTTCGCACTTCTTCGGATGGCGGTGAGTCTAGAGTGACCAGGCGGTCGAGTAGTTCGGGAGTGACACGTTCCAATACATGCAAATATTCCCACTGATCAGCCACAATCTCGAAGTCATTGTCCGAGTCGAGGAAAACAGTATTGCCACGCTTTCTCGATTCACCTTGAAGCGGCAACGCAATGAGATTTCCGAGTCCCTTACCTGACAGGTAATCTTGATTCGGAAACAAACGGTCAAATCCCTCGTTCTTTTCCAGGGGGTCAATGCAACCAGCCTCGCGCAGTAGAGTAAGAAAAATATGCCGAGCCTTAGAGGCTGGATATGGCGTGGAGAAAAAACACCACACATGCGCTCCTTTTCCGGAACGCGACCGTTCGGTTGCGACGGGCAATTCGTGCTTCTTGCAAACATCAAGAAATTTCTGAACGCCACTGCGCCAGTTGTCTCCATCGAAATCAGCAACTATGAAATTTGACGTATTTTCTTGAAGCAGCGGATATACTCCAAGTGTCGCAGTACCAATGAGGTGTTTCTCAATCCATCCTGTCGTGAGTGGGGCGTATGATTCCTTATCTTGATCCGCATACATGGGCGCATATCCGCTAACGCCCCCGTTCCATTTCTCCCATCTGTGCGCAAACACATCCTCGCGCCCCTTGAAGAGGGATCTGAAAATTTCGACCCGCTCTTCACGCGAGAGCATACGTCAGTTCTTCCTATACCGCGTCGCGCGGCCGAGGCCGATGCGTTTGAGGAGTTCGATTTTCACGAGACGCGAGAGTGCTTGTTTGATGGTTGAGAGCGGCATATCTGTCAGCGCATGTGATATTTCTTTTGGCGAAAGAGTTACCCCCTCGTCAAAAAGCCGGAGGACAGCAATTTGTCTTTCTGAAAGACTCTGTTCTGGTTCATCACGCTCGATGAGGTGTCGAGCGGCTTCTGCTTGTGCGAGCAACGCATCGAGAAGGAACGTGATCCAAGCACCGATGTCCTCATGCTCGGTTTTGTGATGTCGTTGCGTTTCGCGTAGCGAGAGGTAGTACGCGTCTTTGCGATTCTCGATAATTTCTTCCAACGATACGTACGGAATGTATGCGTATCCTGTCTGCAAGAGAAGGAGGTTGGTGAGTGCGCGAGAAAGCCGCCCATTGCCATCGTGGAATGGATGAATCGCGAGAAATTCAAATACAAGATTTGCTATAATAAGCAGCGGGTGAATGGTTTTGTGATCTAAGGCATCAGCAGTCCACAGAAAAACATCGTCCATTTCTTTTTTTACGAGATATGGCGGCGTCGGACGGAAGAGAACGACTTCCTCGCCCGCATCATTTCGCGCAACCACTACGTTATCGGACGATTTATATTTTCCTTTATGGGTTTGGTCTTTGGAAGAGAAGTGCAACAATATCTCGTGAAATTGCAAGATCTGCCCTTCAGTGAGCTTGAAAGTTTTGTAATTATCAAATATACGACCGAGGAGATCTGCATAGCCCGCGACCTCTTCGGCGTCCCTGCCTTTCGGCGGTTTCGTTTTCAAACCGCGAATCAGACGCGCAACTTCGTCGTCGCTCATCCTCGAGCCTTCGATGCGTGTCGAGGCGCCAGTCGAGGTAATAATGACCGATGCCTTTAGTTGTTTGAGTATATGCGGATTCAATTTCGCGCTTCCACGCCAAACGCCCTTCAGTTCATCGATATGGGCGATCTTCTGAACCATATCTGGCGTAATTTGTATTCTTTTGTTAAATCGAGAGTTCATATAGTAGCCAATGTGTGCGATTGTATACGATAATATCCGATTGTCAATTCGGCATCGAAAATATGGCTCTATCACGAAATATAAGGGGACGAGACTTGCACTGGTGCAATTCGGGTCCCCGCACCAGAGTTGTGACGCACGGAACCCGTTCCGTCAGGCGTCGAAAGCGCGAGAAGTTGGTACCATACCGCTTCCCATCAGCGCTCGAAGAAACACCAAAGCCGCGACGAAAGTCGTGGCTTTGGTGTTTTCGGCCTATCTTGCTAACGTGATTTTCTTGTCATTGATCACCAGTTTGCCACGCAAGTGTTGAAGTAGCTCGCGCTTCTCATCCATGCTCCCTTCTTCTAGGAGGTACTTGGCGTATCTTTTCACGTCCATCGCTGTGCTGTCATCTTTTTCTTTGGAACCGAGAACCGTCTTGCAAAGTTTATTGTACCGAGCAATCTATTTGTCGATGAGGTGTCGTGCCCCCAGTTCATCAATGTTGAGCTGGTCGACAATCTCACTCAGTTGCTTGATGACGCTTTCTTCGCGAATATAGAGGTTCTTGCAATTGCGGTCCTTGCCGCCGGTGCAACCATAGTAGGTGTACCATTTCATCTCGCAGGTCGATCTGATGAGCTTCTGTTTCTCGAATCCGGTCATGCCGGAGCCGCACTTGCCGCACACCATCATTTTCACGAAGGTGAACTCACGTATCTGCCTCCTCGGCTTACTTTCCTCGATGACCTTTGTACGCACCGCTTGGAACAGATCTTGTGAGATAAGCGGCTGGTGTTTGCCCACGTACCAGTTGCCGCTCTTGCGTGGGTATTCGTACACGCCGCAGTAGAAGGGATTCTTCAGCATCTCGTACAACGTACTTATATTGAGTGCCTTATCGTTTCTCGTCTTGAAGTTCATCTCGTCCTTGAGTCAGCGACGGACGCACTTCCCACTCCATCGTTCGTTTGCGACCTTATCGAATGTCATAAGGGCAGTAGTAAATAGGGCAACTTGGCATCAGGAATCTGACGCGTGTTTCAATCTGGTAGAATCCACCCATGGATGACATCCATATACAAAGCGGCTATCGCAACAGCGTCACGCTCTTCATCTACTATGGAATGCGCGCC
>Ga0155706_124_pt1 | contig 4611 bp, 5 predicted proteins | sample RifCSPlowO2_01_FD_107363 | JGI IMG/M metagenome (GOLD analysis project Ga0155706, IMG submission 107363) | Candidatus Liptonbacteria bacterium RIFCSPLOWO2_01_FULL_52_25
TGATACAATAAAGGAATGAGGGTAATACCGAGGGAAGTTCAAGCGTTTGCTACTAAGTCAACACCAATCCGTGAGATGCGTTCTGCTTTAACTTTAAGCGTCTTACAACGCGAAGCTTTGGTCGGATCGATTCTCGGCGATGGGTGTTTGGTAGCTAACTCATGGAAAAAGAACTATCGCTTAAAAATGGATCACTGCGATTTTCAAAGAAGATATCTTCTTTGGAAATATGAGATATTTAAAAACTTCACACTTTCTCCACCGCGAAAGCGGGAACAGACAAATGCGTGGAGTTTTAGAACGATTTCTCATCCAGTGCTTACGCAATATAGGAACCTTTTTTATCCAAATGGGAAAAAAGTTGTTCCCGAATCCATAAACGAACTGCTAACGGCTCCAATAAGCATTGCAGTTTGGTATATGGATGACGGTGCACTAAATTGGAGGAAGGATGCGCTTCTCCTTAATACTCAATCTTTTACCTATGAAGAAAATGAAAGATTGAGGCAGTGCTTAAAAGACAATTTTGGAATAGAGGTGACCATAATGCGCAATAAAAAGTACTGGGTACTATATATTCGCAAACAGTACGCCCCAGTTTTTATGCGGTTAGTAAAAAGACATGTTACTGATCTCATGAGTGAAAAACTTCTTGTAACCCCGTAGAGACTACACGTTGGCTCCTCTGTAACGAGAGGATGAAGATATAGTCCATGCCCGTGGAAACACGAGGAAAAACATGAACAAGGCACGGGTAGGGGAACCTGCTCGTGGATTCATTACTTGATTCGCTGTGCGCGCTCGCGCGCACACGCTGAACAGGTCGGTCCCTTTTTTTGTGGAAACACAAAAAAATGGGTTTCTCCACGGTTGCTTGTTGTCCGCCAAATGAATTTGAGCCGCCTTCGCCGCGTCACAACGCGGCTACGGCGGCCGAGAACGGAACAAAAGAAAGGATGGTGTGTTAAAAAAGCTTTTAGCTTATAGCTGTTAGCTTTTAGGAAATTAAAAACACGCCCAGCATATGTCGGGCGTGTTTTGCGTTGAAAACCTGTGCGTAAACTCGGCGGAAGGTTTGACCTTGCCCTCCGAAGGAGGGTCCCCGTCCGGCGGCGGACGCGGCGTCTCCGGCGGAAAAAGGCCTGACCTTGGCGCATATTTTCCACAGGATTTTGCATTTTTTATGTCCAACAAAAGGCTCACACTACAGTATGAGCCTTTTGTTTTGTTATGAAATAGAAATAAGGGCTTTTTACAAAAACTTGACTTTTATACCGTTTTGGTGTATAATTGCCATAGTTAGTTTTCAACCAACAACAACCAAGCGAGGTGGCGGTATGGGTTTACCCCCTTATGCAGAGCTATACCACGAAGTCGCGCTAAGCGAAGCGGAGCGGCAAGCGGAGGAGCAAGGGTGGAACACACCGGATAGGGTATCATTCGCCAGCAAGGACCAGGCGGTGCGTGTTGCGCAAATTTTCATGCACCACCCGTACATTCATGGCGTGGAACTCTTCGGGAGCGTGGCGCGGGATGGGCTGGGTCACGACCTGGACCTCATCCTCATTACCGACAAAGGGCGCGGGAGCGATTTCATCTGTCTGGCCAGTGATCGGTTCGGGCGTCGCGACTCGCTGGAGACGGAAGACCTGACTCTCCAGAGGATGGAATGTTACAACACCCCCGACGAACGCGCCAAGATAGCGAAAAGGGTTCTCGGCGGCAACTTCGGCGAATTGCTCGCCGAAGCCAAACGGTACACCGCCGCAAAACTGGACATCTTCGTGTTCCCTCCCGACTGGCGCGACCACCTTCGTGTGCTCCAAGAGGATCTCCCGCACAGGGACCCGAATTTCATGGAGAACATCGCCCGCGACGCGGTGAGAATCGCATAACCGCCCACCGGTACCAGCAACCGCCCCACCTTCCAAGGTGCGGGCGGTATTCTTTTTTGTATTTCTAAAAGCTAACAGCCCCGCCCGACTGAACGACATCAGTCGTTCGGGCAGGTATAAGCTAAAAGCTATTCAAACACAATCATCCCGCAAAACTTTTTAAGCGGCGCATACCCGCCCGCGGCAAGGCGATGCCCTCCTCCGCCAAGCGAGGTCGCGAGGTCAAGCGCCGAGGGGCTCTGCCCCTCAATGCTCCGGAAGCTCATGCGGACGCGGGTTTCGCGGATGCTATAGAGAAGCACCGCGGCACCGAATTTTTTTGATAATTCATGACCAATCTCCGAGACAAACATGTGTTGCGCATTAAACGCTGGGACTTTGTGCTCGCCAATCATGACATAGGTCGGTTCCGCGCGCTCCACAAAACTTTTCACAACATAGTCGGCAAAATCAGAGATGGCGGCCCCTTTTTCAAGAAGTTTTTCAATGTTTTCCGAAAGGAATCCGAGCACAACATCCGGCTGGTTCACATAGGGGATGAGGAAGCGCGACATATGCTTTGTCCGGTCGCCAAACTTCCATTGCCAGATGTCTACATCCTGAATGAGGCGCAGAAGTTCGGGGGTTGTCTCTTCGCCGAAAAAGTGCGCCCACGCGAGCGTCGCGCCCGATTTTTCGTTATTAAAAACATACGAAAGGTTTTTGTGTTTTTCCGCGAGCGCTTCCATTCGTTCTTTCTCGCTAATGTGGTGGTCAATGACCGTGACTTCTTTCGCCATGCTCAAAAGCCGCTCCACACCGAGCGCGAAGTCAACGAAATAGACGGTTGTCTCACTATTAACCGCTTCAAGAATGGGCGCGAGGTCTTCCTCCGTGTGATGGTGCTTCAGCGGAAAGAGTTTGATTGAGGGAAACTTCTTGAGAAGCACCGCCGCCGCTCCCGTGCCGTCCGAGCAGTCGCCATGATAGATGCCGACAATAGACATAGGAATTAGGAATTAGGAATTAGGAATTAGGAATTAGGAATTAACGAATTGTAGCATTTTGACATTGTTTGCGCGACAGTGCTTTTGGTGGTATAGTTTTTGTGACTGCGCCCGTAGTTCAGTGGTGGAACGCGTTCCTGATAAGAACGAGGCCCTTGGTTCGATTCCAAGCGGGCGCACTAGAAAATCTCTTGGGCATCCCGAACGAAGCTTCGCTTCGGACGGGACAGGTGTGGCGGCCTGATATTTTTTAATGCCGAGGTGGTGAAATTGGCAGACACGCTAGCTTCAGGAGCTAGTGGGCGCAAGCCCTTGCGGGTTCAAATCCCGCCCTCGGCACTAACGACGCTCCCGTAGTTCAACGGATAGAATATCTCCCTCCGAAGGAGGTGATGCAGGTTCAATTCCTGCCGGGGGCATATAAGCGAAGCGAATATGCGTTCGGCAGGAATTGAATGCGAAAGGGGTCGGGGAAACTGTAGTTTCCCCGTGGAGCCCGCCCGACCAGAACGGTGTGTCGTTCGGGCGGGGAAGGAGTGGGAAAACCGTGGGTTTCCCAGGAGTGAAATAGCGAAGCCACGCGACCGCGTGGCGGAGCGTCCTGCCGGGGGCATAAAATTTGAGCGGAGCGAAAATTTTCCCTCACTACTAATTGCTCACGCTGGTTACTCTATCTAAAATTTGCATGGACATACCAAAAGAAGCCCGTGGACTTAGGACTTGGGTTGAAATAGACCTACGCGCGCTTGAAAAAAATACGCACGCGGTGAAGCGTTTTCTGGGGAAGAAAACGCTTCTGTGCGGTGTCGTGAAATCAAACGCCTATGGGCACGGGCTGGTGCCTGTTGCGCGCGCGCTTGCCTCATTCGGCGCCGACTGGCTCGGGGTTGATTCCGCGGTAGAGGCGTTTCGTCTCCGCGAAAAAGGAGTCCGCATCCCGCTGCTTGTTCTCGGCTACACGCTCCCCGCGCATTTTGCGCGGGCGTCAAAAGAAAAAATTTCCCTTACCGTTTCAAACATGCCCGCTTTGGAAAAGGCGCTTACATGGGTAGCGGAAACGAAGAAGCCGCTCTCCGTTCATTTAAAAATAGACACGGGGATGCACCGTCAAGGGTTTCTGCCCGAGGAAATGCCAGCCCTCAAGAAAATTCTTCAGGAAATTTCTCACAACAAACATTCCAACATTCTTAAGAATGTTGGAATGTTTAAGGTGGAAGGGATGTATAGCCACCTTGCGGACCCGAATCCAAAAGCGCCCGCCTCCGCGCGGGCGCAGATACGGCAGTTTAAAAAAAGCGTTGCAGAACTCCCTGTCGCCGCGGGCAAGCCGCTTCTCCACATCGGCGCTACGGCGGGAGCGGCATGTTTTCCCGACCCCTTTTTCACCATGGCGCGTATCGGCATCGCGCTCTATGGTATGTGGCCGTCCACGGAAGCACGCGACATGATGATGAAGAAAAAAACAAAACTTACCCCTGTCCTTTCATGGCGGACGATTGTCGGCGAAGTGAAAAAAATAAAAAAAGGAGAACGGGTCGGCTACGGTTTTACGGAAAAGGTTCTCTGCGACAGCACGATAGCGGTGCTCCCCGTGGGCTATTGGCATGGCTACCCGCGCGCGCTATCGGGGAAAGCCCCCGTGCTTATCCGCGGCAAGCGCGCGAAAGTGCTCGGGCGCGTGTCTATGGACATGACAGTCGTTGATGTGACCGATATTCGCGGCGTTGCGG